>OGNW01000023.1_pt1 | contig 169460 bp, 143 predicted proteins | sample 1573591 | NCBI WGS metagenome assembly OGNW01 (sample SAMEA2581894, study PRJEB24529) | metagenome | biome: Human gut stool | place: China | collected 2011
GGCTTCCCGTCAAACGAGGTTGCGAATTATGAAGTGGCTTTTTCAGGTTGTCAAGGGAGATTTTCGAAAATTTTCGACACCTTTTCTCTTTTTCTTCCTAACTCACTGATTTCAAAGACATTTGTTTTTAGCAGTCAGATCTTCGGCACGATTCATATTTTCGAACGCTCCCTCATCGTCAAAATCAACCCAGACCACGTTCATCGTCCGGTTGAGCCAACGGTGCAGTGCGAGCTGTCCGGTTGCCAACGCTTCCCGGACAGCGTGTTTCACATCGGTCTTGAGCAACATGAATACTGGCTGCTCCCTCCCGTTGGTACGCGCCGCCGCCACAGCTCTCCCACGATGCTCATTCAAGCCTCCGGCAAGGCGCTCAACGTAGTCACTCGGCAGAAACGGACTGTCGCACGGCGCCACCACCATATAAGGCGTCTTCACGATTTCCAACGCTGCCGCGATGCCGGCAAGCGGCCCCGAGAAATTTTTATCGTCATCCGTCACAACCGGATATCCATATTTCGCGTAGACATCTTCATTGCGATTGGCGCTCACCACCAACGTCCGGCACTGAGGCTTGAGAATGCCGATCACGTGTTCGACAAGAGGCACATCTTCAAACGCGACAAGCCCCTTATCGACTCCGCCCATGCGGCTTCCTTTGCCGCCGGCCAGTACCAAACCCGTGATGTCTTCCTTTTTGATCCGATCGTTTTGCATCGTTTTCTTCGCCAATCGTTTCCGGAGATATTGCATCGGCAGAGCACTTCCGATGAATGACTCAGTCGGTGAATCGCCCTCTTGCTTCGTTCTTCCTCTAATATGTCGAACACCGCTATTTACAGAGTTGATCAACATGTCTGCCGCTCGTCAAGCTTCTGAATCTATCACAGTCGACCGTGCCCGCGAACTGATTCTCGAGACTGCTCCCAAACCGACCGAGACGATAACACTGCCGCTTGCGCAAGCCGTCGGGTTCGTGACGTCCTGCGATATTGCCGCCGCCAATCCGCTTCCGACCTACACCAATTCGGCCATGGACGGCTATGCGTTTCGCTTTGAGGACGTAGTTGGCGAACAAGAGATCGTTTTACCGGTCGTCGGACAAAGTTTTGCGGGCGCCCCCTGTCAGCAAACAAACTTTGAACCCCGCACCTGCATTGAAATCGCAACGGGCGCCGCAATGCCCGAAGCGTTTGACACCGTCATTCCGTTTGAAAAATGCGACATTGACGAAACCGCCCGCACGATTCGCTTTCAAACCGCCAGTATCAAGTCATGTGCCAATGTGCGCTATGAAGGCGAACAAATCAACCAAGGCGAAGTCATCGTCTCTGCCGGCACGCGTCTCACGGCTCAACATCTTGCGCTTCTGGCCGCCGCCGGCGTAAGTGAAGTTGTCGTCTATCCCCGCGTTCGCGTGTCGCTTTTGACGACCGGCAGCGAACTGGCCGACCCCGGTCAGCCGCTCGGTCGCTTTCAGACCTACAACAGCAACGGCGTCATGCTTGCGACCATGCTCAAAGGGATGAACTGCGAGGTCGAATCCGTCTCGATGCAGGACAGCGCCGAAGTCATCGCTCAAAAGATCGCCGAACTGCTCGAGCGCAGCGATATGCTTCTTCTGACGGGCGGAGCCGGCAACGGCAAGTTCGATCTCAGCCAAACGCAGCTCAATGCCATGGGATCCATGCAGCCTTGGTCCATCAATATGCGGCCCGGTCGTCCTATGCGTTTCGGTCAGATCAGCGGCAAACCCGTCTTCGTTTTGCCGGGCAACCCCGTGGCCGCTTTCGTGACTTTCCTGGAATTCGCGCGCGGCGCTCTGCTTCAGATGCAAGGCCTCACCGAAGGACTGTGGCTCAAGCAGTATCCGGCCCGACTCGTCAATGACATCAAGAAAAAACCGGGCCGCGCAGAATTCATGCGCGCTCGCATCGTTTCCTTTGAAGACGACGCCCCCGTTGTTGAGCCGCTTCTCAACCAAAGCTCGGCTGATCTCGTCATGCTCACCCAAGCCGAAGTCATCCTCTGTCTGGACCACGACTCAGACCGATACGCCAAGGGCTCGATCGTCCCGATTCAGTACCTGCGCGACGCAGGACTCTAAAGCATTCGAAAATGGCCGCTTTCGCGGCCATTTTTGTCAAGACTGATTTTTTGACTTATTTGCGTTTCCTTCCGAGCCGTTTTGTCGCTGGTCTCTGTTGTAGCGATTGCGACCGTTGCGGTTGAAGTACCGGGAAGCACGTCTGGAGACATTGCTCGGCGGATAATCGGTGCCGTTGTCTCGAGCTTTCAGTCTGTCGAGCATCTCCTGATAGTCAAACGGGACGCTGTCGAGCTCGTCCGGAGAAGGTTCTTCGCCGGCCTGCTGCATCACGAGTATGTCGCGCGGATCAATTTCGGCCGGACGCACCACGCGTCCGTTGAGATCAACAATGCCGCGAAAACCTACCGCTCGAACCTGCATGCCTTTATAGACGCCGTACTCGCAATCCTCGTGCTGGTGACCGTGGAAAAGCCACCTGACGCCGAGACTCTTTGCAAGACGATCGATCGCATCAAACCCTTTTTTATGACAGCCCGCCGCTTCGTGCGTAACCAGAATATCGGCCTTGCACTGCTGCAGCGCTTCGTATGTCGCCGGAAAAATCGACGAGCGATGACGACGCGGAAGACCGCCTCGCCAGAGATTCGTCTTGGGACTGCGGCGCACGAAGCCGGTTGCCGACTGATAGTTCGGACGGCCTTCGGGCATCCAGATCTGTCCGCGAAACACGCCTCCCAAACCGGCAATGCGCAAGCCCACAACGTCGGCTACGCGTCCGTGCAGATTGTGCTCGGCAATCGGCCCGTGCCAGAGTCGGTCGTAGTACTCCTCGCAATCGGTGTCGTGATTGCCGGGGATCCACCAAACCTGGGTAAGCGCGAGCGTCGGTGCAAGCAGCGTTTCGAGATCCTCAGGCGGCTGCAGATCACCCAGGATCACGATGGCGTCCGGATGATACTTCTCTACCGTTCTGTTGATGTATTCGAATTCCCCGTGCGGGTCACCGCAGAAGAAAATCTTGGGCTGCGGTTTGCCCTGCTTGTTGCCTTGAGCCTTCTGAGCCGATCCTCTGCCCTGATGCCAGGGCTTTCTGCGGCGGAAATTGCGGTGCGAGGTTCTATTCTCGGCAACGGCAGGCACGTCGTTGCGTGCATTGTCCGTCATGTTCTGTCCTCCGAGTCCTCGTACTGCCGCAGCGCCAGGCGGTGCTGCTCACGAATGTAATCAATCAAGTCCGCGGGAGCAAGCACTTTGGCGTGCGAGCCCAACCGCATGATTTCCCCTGCGATTTCGGGTTCGCGCGCATACGGCACGCGCAACGTCATGCCGCCGGCGTCGTCAAAGGTCTGCTGCTGATCCTTGTGCCAGACGGTAAATCGCTCGTAGGGCGTCATCACGTCATCGACGGCAATCACGGCCGTCTTGGTTTCACCGCCCGAGAAGATCCCATAGGTGCCGTCGAGTGCATGTTCAATGTCGCGCATGGCAACGACACGGCAACGCACGTCAAGCATCTCGGCAAAGCGGATGTTTTCCACGGCAAAAGTCTTGAGCTTGCCCGATTCGTGACACCATGCATCCAGATACCAGCGTCCTCTCCAATTCACCAGACGCAAAGGGCTGATCTCGCGTCCCGACTCGGCGTCCCGAGTACGCGTGAAATAGGTAATGCGAAGCCGGCGGCGCTGCGCGAGAGCCGCTCCCACAATGCTGAAAAACGGCGCATCGACATTGGGAACAGAAGGCATGATCACCTTGACGCGCTTAAGGAGCTCCTTGGCTTGAATGAATTCGCCGGGAAGCATCGCCAGGAGCCGCGAGCGAAGCGCTTGCATGTCCGAGGCAAGCACGGCCTTCGGATCGTTCTCGATTCGGCCGAGAAGCTGAACGACAGCTAAGAAGGCATACATCTCATCGGGCGTATACCAAGCCGCGGGAAGCTTCGGAACGAATCCATCCCTGTGCTCCGACTTCTGGTCGCGCGCGTACGAGTAAGCATTCTGCGAGCGTGAATAGACAATCGGGGCACCGAGCTTTTCGCGCATGTAGCGCAAATCGCGCTTGAGCGTGGGCGCGGAACACTGCAAAGCGGCTTGTAACGTTTCAAATGAGACCGAGCCTTCCTCCTGCAGAACTTGATCAATGCGGTAAAGCCGCATTGCAAATGTCAGGCTGGATTTCATTATTCAATAAACAAAAATTTTTTGGTGGCCCCATTATAGAGCAGGGCCCTCAACGGCCTCAGTCCGCAAAGTCAGGTCAGACTGCGATTTTTGCCCAAGTTCGCCGACTCGAAAAGTCACCTGAGAAATCGTTCGCAATTGACCCAAGCTCTTGTCTACAGGCCGTTTTTTCGTTCGCGCGCATTTTTCCAGACTTCCGAAAAATGATTAAAATTCGAAAATTTCCGCGCGCGGGCTCATTTTGCGGGCCTTCTTCGACGTAAGACGTCTGTCGCCGGCAGACGCAAGGAACGCCCTCAAACCGCCGCAAGACACACGGTTTTCACATACTCACACATCGACAACAAGGATTTAGACAAAATGTCCGGACATTCCAAATGGGCCAATATTCAGCACCGCAAGGGCCGTCAGGACGCCAAGCGCTCCAACCTCTGGACCAAGCTTGTGCGTGAAATCATCGTAGCCGCACGCGTCGGCGGAAGCGGCGATCCCGACATGAATTCCCGCCTGCGTCTGGCTATTTCCAAGGCTCGTGACGGCAACGTTCCCAAGGACACGATTCAGAACGCCATTTTGAAGGGAACCGGTCAGCTCGAAGGCGTGAACTACGAAGAAGTCCGCTACGAAGGCTACGGCATCGGCGGCGCCAGCCTCATCATCGACTGCACCACCGACAACCGCACCCGTACCGTGGCTGATGTGCGTCACGCTCTGTCCAAGCACGGCGGCAACATGGGTACCGAAGGCTCCGTGTCCTTCCAGTTCCGTCACTGCGGCGAATTCCTCTTTGCCCCCGGCACCAACGAAGACACCGTGATGGAAGTGGCCCTTGAAGCAGGTGCCGACGATGTCGTCACCGATCCCGATGACGGCTCGATCGATGTGGTGTGCGATCCTGCCGCTTTCGACGCCGTTTCCAAGGCCTTCGAAGCTGCCGGTCTCACGCCGGTTTCCTCCGAAATCACGATGAAGCCGCTTAACGAAGTTGAACTCAAAGGTGAAGACGCCGCCAAGATGCAAAAACTCATCGACGCGCTTGAAGATCTTGACGACGTAAGCAACGTCTACACGAGCGCCGTGTTCGACGAGGAATAACAAGTTTTTCAAACGCTCGGAAAAGTCTTTTCGTTTTGAAAAGATCAATCCGACAAAAAAGGCTTGCGGGTAGAATTCCTGCAAGCTTTTTTGTATCTGCTTTCTCTGTCGGGCTTTCCTGTCGACAGATTGGAGAATTTTTGTGACTAAGGTCTTAGTGATCGGCAGCGGCGGTCGTGAACACGCCCTTGCCTGGCGTCTTGCCAAATCCGAAGGTGTTGAAAAAGTTTGGGTTGCTCCCGGTAACGCCGGCACGGGCGCTGACAGCCGCCTTGAAAACCTCCCCATCACCGACATCGAAGCCCTGCGCGACTGGGCTCTGGAAAACAAAATCGATCTGACGGTTGTTGGTCCCGAAGCCCCGCTTTCCAAGGGCGTGGTCAATGTTTTCCGCGCCGCCGGTCTCCTGATCTTCGGCCCCACCAAAGAAGCCGCTCAGCTCGAAAGTTCCAAGGACTTCGCCAAAGCCTTCATGAAACGCAAGGGTATTCCGACGGCTGAATACGAAAGCTTTACCGATCCGCAGGCCGCCCACGAATACGTGCGCGCCAAGGGCGCCCCGATCGTCATCAAGGCCGACGGTCTTGCCGCCGGTAAGGGCGTCGTGGTGGCGATGACCGAAGACGAAGCGCACAACGCCATTGACGACATGCTCTCGGGCCACAAGTTCGGTTCGGCCGGTGCCCGCGTCGTCATCGAAGAATTCCTCGAAGGCGAAGAAGCAAGCTTCATCGTGATGGTCGACGGCAAGAACGTGCTGCCGCTCGCAACCAGCCAGGACCACAAGCGCCTGCTCGACGGCGACAAGGGCCCCAACACGGGCGGCATGGGCGCCTATTCGCCCGCCCCCTGCGTAACCGATGAAGTCTATGAGAAGACGATGCGCGAAATCATTGAGCCCACCGTGCGCGGCATGGCCGAAGACGGCATCGTCTACACCGGTTTCCTTTATGCCGGCCTCATGATCGGCAAGGACAAGGAAGGCAAGACCACCGTCAAGACGCTCGAATTCAACTGCCGCATGGGCGACCCGGAAACGCAGCCCATCATGAGCCGCATCAAGTCGGGCTTTGCTCAGACGCTGGCTGCCGCAGCCGCAGGCGACATCACCAAGGGCGGCATTGAATACGACACGCGCTCGGCTCTGGGCGTCGTGCTTGCCGCACGCGGCTATCCGGAACATCCGGAAAAAGGCGCCGTAATCACCGGCCTTACCGAAGAAACGGATGATGCAGTGATCTTCCACGCCGGTACATCCAACGACGCTCAAGGCAACATCGTTGTGTCGGGCGGCCGCGTGCTTTGCGTGGTCGGCTTGGGCGATACGCTCAAACAGGCCCATGACGCCGCTTACCGCACGGCCGATCAGGTACACTTTGACGGCGTGCAGAAGCGCCGCGACATCGGTTATCGCGCGCTCTGAGTTCATCAAACGAACGACGTCGGCGGAGAATTCCGACTCTGCCGATGTCTTTCGCATAAACCCGTTACCGACCAACCGACTTCACGAATTGATGCGCATTACAACAACACTTGCCCTGTCGGCCGCGATGCTCACGGGTCTTGCCGCACCAGCCTCGGCTTCGGACGAACCTTTCGGCTATCCGAGCACGTTGTTGCACGCCCGCAGCACCTATACCGTGTCGCCCGCCACTCCCGTGCTGCTCGGCGACACCGTAGTGGTGCTCGAGCAGTCGCGCATCAGCGACGTCGCCGCCATTGTGCAGTCGCGCATTCACTCGGAAGACGATGGCCGCCGCTGGGTCTGCGCTCAGGCCAAAAACGGCGATACGCCGCTTCGACTCTGGTTCATCGCCACGGGCCAAGAAACCGTCACGGAAGTGCAGATGTCGCCGGGCACCTTCGAGTCTCCCAAGAACTGCGGACGTCTTACCGCCCACTTCGAACCGGTGTACCTTTCGCGCATTCAAAGCGGCATGACCGTGCGAGAAATCGCCACCGACATCGGCCCGGCGAGCGCGCATGACGACGAAGGCTGGTACTTCTGGGTCTCGCGCCGCAACTACTCCTACGACGGCGAAAGCTACACGGAATACGTTTGGGTCGGTGCGCATGAAGTCGGCGACAAAGTGCGCGAAGTCTTCACCACGCAACTGACGCGTTGATTCGGCGTATCGGTCGGCAGCCTTCGGATGGAATTTCCTATGCGTCGAGGCATCGGACTTTTGGGCGGCAGTTTCGATCCCGTCCACAACGGGCATTTGGCCGTCGCTCGCGGAGCTCTTCAATCCCTGCGTCTGCAGCGCGTCGATTTCGTGCTCGCGCCTCGCCCCTGGCAAAAATCGGTCGCCACACCCGTGTCGCTTCGCCTGGAGATGCTGCGCGCGGCAATCGGCAAGAACGAATCGCTTGCGGTCTGCACCAAAGAGCTCGAGCGCACGGGGGCCACGTACACGATTGATACGGTGCGCAGTCTGCGCGAAGACTACGGGCCTGCGATGCCGCTTGTCTTGCTCATCGGCGCCGATCAATGGGAGAATTTCCACACTTGGCGCTGCTGGCAGGATCTCTTTGATTTTGTGAGCGTCGCCGTGTGCACGCGCGAAGAGCAAATGAAGGAACCCGCACCTGACGTGGCCGCCTTCGTTGCCGAGCGCCGGGTTGTTCCGCATGAACTGACGCTTGCACCCGCCGGTCGCTTTACGACCTTTGACATTGCGGCGCACGCGGCTAGCTCAACGAAAATCCGCGCGCTTTTTGCGACTCGGCCTCGCTCCGAAGCCTTCAAGGCACTCGATACGTGGCTGCCGACATCTGTGGCACGCTTGATTGCGCAACACAATGCTTATTGATTTTTTCGGGACGCTGAAAGCGGCCCTTAGCTATTAAAAAAGGAAAACATGCTCAACACGGAAGAACTTTTGAACGTTATCGTCAACGCCCTTGACGACGTTAAAGCCAAGGACATCGTGGTGTTCGACACCACCGGCAAGACGAGCGCCTTTACCCGCGTGGTGGTCTGCTCGGGCACGAGCAACCGCCAGACGCGCGCACTCGGCATGTCCGTTTCGCGTGCCGTGCGTGAAGCCGGCGGCAAGGTGAGCGGTCTCGAAGGCAGCGACACCGGCGAATGGGTGCTTGTGGACTGCGGCGAAGTCGTCGTCCACTGCATGCAGCCCGCCATGCGCTCCTACTACAACCTCGAAGAACTCTGGGGACCTGAGACGCTCGACATTTCGGCCTATCTCGACTCGCTGGCTGAAAAAAGCGCCCACGCGCCCGAAACCGCTCAGTAATTCCCGACCATGCACATCACCATCGTAGCCGTGGGGCAAAAGCTCCCGGCTTGGGCTCAGACCGCTGTTGACGATTATCTGGCTCGCTTTCCCCGCGACTTTACGGTCATCGTGAAAGAAGTCAAAGCCGAAGCACGCACCGGCGGCAAGCCCGTCGCTCAAGTCATGGCTGCGGAGGCTGAACGCATCGAACGCGCCGTACCTGCGGGCGACATCCTGGTTGCCATGGACGAACACGGCCGCGACATGACCACGGTCGACTTCTCTAAAAAGATTTCCGCCTGGAAAAACGAGGGTTGCGGCGTCACCTTCATCATCGGCGGCGCCGACGGTCTCGATCCGGCGCTCAAAGCCAAATCGCGCATGATGCTGCGGCTGTCTTCGATGACGCTACCGCACGCGTTTGCCCGAGTTCTGCTGACCGAGCAGATCTATCGCGCCTGGTCGATTCTTGCCAATCACCCCTATCACCGCGTTTGAACCATGCCCGTTTTGTACCTTGCGAGCAAAAGTCCTCGCCGCCGGGAGATTCTCGCCGGCATGGGAATTTCCGACATTGAAGTGATCCACGCGGGCCCTTCCGTTCTGACGGCTTTTGAGGGTGATGAAACACAACACGACGGCGAAGCCCCTCAGGACTACGTCGTGCGCACGGCTTGCGAAAAAGCTCGTCAGGCCATGGACCGCATCGCAGCCGAAGGCAAATCCTCTTTACCCGTGTTGGCGGCAGATACCGTGGTGATCTGCGGCGATGAAATATTGGGAAAACCGGAGGATGCCGCGAAGGCTCGTCTTTTCATGCAGAAACTCTCGGGGCGTACCCATGAAGTGCGCACCGCTGTGGTTGTCAGCGACGGAATATCCAAACAGCCGCACGTGGCCGTGAGTGTTTCTCAGGTGACATTCTCAAGACTCTCGTCCAAGCAAATCGAAGCCTATATTCGTACGGATGAACCATACGACAAAGCCGGCGGCTATGCCGTTCAGGGGCTTGCGGGGCTGTTCATCGAGCGCATCGAAGGTAGCTACTCGGGCATCATGGGACTACCCGTCTTCGAAACGGCGCAGCTTCTGGCTAAAGTCGCGCCGCAACTCCTGCCGGACTGCGCATTGACGGGCCGTTAATCTTCCTTTTCTTTCGTCACTACGCCGCCGTAGACAGCCGACATCGGGATAGCGTTGAGGGCCGCATCAATCGCGGCCGCTTCACTTGCCGTCAACGTCACGTCAGTAGCCTGTGCGTTTTCTTTAAGACGCGCTAAATTTCGCGAGCCCGGTATCGGTACGATCCAATCTTTTTTAGCAAGCATCCAAGCAAGCGAAATCTGCGCTTTGCTCGCTCCTTTCTCGCTTGCAAGGTCTTCGAGCAACTTCAGCAAAGTCTGATTCTGCTCGTACGCCTCTCGCGTAAACTGCGGCATCACGCTGCGGTAGTCTGACACTTTGTCAAATGCTTCCGTTCCTCGGTACTGCCCGGACAAAAATCCGTTGGCCAGAGGCGAAAACGCGACAAAACCGACACCCAAGCGCTCCAGCGTCGGAAACAGTGCTTCGTAATGCCGCGCCATCATGGAATATCGATTTTGGATAGCCGTCACGGGACACACGGCGTGCGCCCGCTCGACAATTTCGGCACCGACTTCAGACATGCCCAGTGCGTGATCTTGCCTTCGTCAATGAGTTGCTGCATCACCCCGGCCGTTTCTCGATAGGACGCTGCGGATCGTATCGATGCTGGTAGTACAGATCGATGTGGTCGGTTTTGAGTCGGCGCAAAGAACCTTCTACGGACTTGCGTATTGTTTCCGGTCTTGAATCCACAACAAGCGGTTTGTTGACGGCGGTACTTGTTTTGTCGAAATGGATCCCGAACTTAGTGGCGATCACTACCTTGTCTCGATATGGCCTGAGCAATTCTCCCAGAAGATTTTCGTTGTGGTGCGGATCGAGTTCGTTACCGTAGCTTTCGGCCGTATCGAAAAACGTGTAGCCGCAGTCAAGCGCCTGCGCGATAATGTTGCGTGCTTCCTGCAAAGTACTGGGTCTGCCGTATGCATGGCTCATTCCCATGCACCCCAGCCCAATGGCCGAGACGAGCAGATCTTTACCCAGGCGTCTGTTTTGCATTTTCACCTCTTTTGATTGCAGATATGGGCGTTTTTCAAACCTAAAAGCCGTCTGCGACACTAAAAATTCCGAGAGGCTTTCCTCTTTCTGGTTGTGTTGCAGACGACTTTGACTTCTTTGACTAGCGATTCAAATTAAAGCCGTGAGCCAGGGCCTTGCTGCGGAAAATTGCCGCCCTTGTTCCCTCATCGCCATCGCCCGCCAACAGCCAGCAGTCCTTACTCTGCGGATCAATCACCATGCTGGTCGAACGCATATACTGTCCTTGATCTCAACCAGAGATCAGGATTTGACCGATCGGCATTCCAACCGGATCAAACACCATGAAGCGCCCCTGCCGGTGCATAGCTACGTAAAGGTTGCCATCAGCATCAATGCGCATGGAGTCCGGTGCCGGTCCCGTGTCTTGGCCTGAAAAAAGTTGACACTTTCCGCAAAAGAAAAACGTGTCAAAAATGGATTAAAGCGACTTTGTTGGAACGGGCAACTGGCAGTTTTGTGCAAAATGGGGGCAAAGAGCCCTGCCCGATGAACGCACTGAAGCTGTGGGACAATTGCTCGAGAAAGAGCAAACGGTTGAGCAAATCGTTTCACGCTTCAATCTCAGCAGCGTCCAAGTCGTCTACGGATGGATTGGTCGCTATATCGAGGAGAGCTTATTGTCTGATACCTCACAAAAGCCCGAGGTTGACTCCAAAGAGCTCACCCTGTCCGAGGCTCTCAAGGAGATCAAGAGGCTCAAAAAGGCCCTTGATCTCGAGAAGATGCGCAGTGCCGGATACTCGCACATGATTGAGCTGGCCGAACAGCAGTTCAACATTCCAATCCGAAAAAAATCTGGCACCAAACAGTAGGCTGGCTGCGTAGCACTTGGCCTCGCATCAGTTTGGACAAGGGCTGTATCTGCCAAACCTTGCATCAACCGTTCAGGAGCCCGGTCTTATGCATCGGCTACCTCCCGACGCCAATCAAACCAACCGGAGAGGTTGTCCACCACCTCAATGTGTACCGAGCCAAGTTCCGGAAAACTTTCTGTCAGACGCGTCTGAATACCTCCCAGTTCCTCCGATGAGAAACGGTTGGCAGAGGCAACATGCAGCAATGGCTGATCTCCGAGCCAACGCAAACGAAACCCCGCTTTCAGTTCGGGCAGTTCGGAAAGAAAATCTTCGACTTGCTGCGTCAGACGCAACCGGCGCGCATCGGGCGCGTCGCCATAGTCAAAGCGCGTCAGTAGACAAGGGCGCGCGGGTTGCTGAGGATCGGGCAAACCGAGGCGTGCTGCGGCCGCACGAATCATGGGTTTCGTGAGGCCCGCATCGGCCAGGGGTGTATGCACCCCCAACTCCTTTATTGCTCGGCTTCCAGGACGAAAAACCAATGCATCGCTGGCGTTGCTGCCGTCGCACAAAGGTGCCGGCGATTGCTTTTGCAAAAACGAAAAGATCGACCGTTTACAGACATAACAACGGTTGCGTCCGGCCGCGGCCAACGCCTCAGGTGACGGCAAAGGCGGATGCACCACACGAACAGTTAAGCTCATGGCCTGCGCCCGATCAATGGCGTTCTGAGACTCCGTGGGCGACACGTGTGCGGCAGACGCGTGAAGCAGTTCAACTTCCAACCCGCATTTGGAAGCAAAAAAAGCCAGGAAACGACTGTCCAGTCCGCCGGAATATGCAATGCAAAGACGATTGTTCTCGGCCGTGTTTTTGAGCACGTCTCGCAAACGCTGTAACGCTCGTTCGATTTCTTCGTTTTGAATCATATTGACAACCATTTTCCTGCTTTTACACTCAATTAAGCACAAAACCGATCATTTCCCAGCGATCAGATGCCAATTTAATCCAGATTCGGATCCGCCATCTGTCGCAGCTTGTCCTTAATGGTTGTCAAAGGCGTTTCATAAGGATCAAACGTCACCACGCCGGGCATAGAGCGCAGCCACGTGATCTGGCGCTTGGCAAGCTGCCTCGTCGCCGCTTTTCCGCTTTCCAGAAACTGTTCGAAATCCGTTTCGCCCTTGAGGTGCGCAATCGCCTGACGATATCCGACGGCGCGCATGGACGGCAGATTTTCATCAAATCCGGGACGTGCCATGAGCGTGCGAACCTCGTCAAGAAAACCGGCCTTGACCATGGCATCAAAGCGCTTGCCGATCATCTCGTGCAATTTGGCTCGATCCTGCGGGAAAAGTGCCGTCACGGCAAGCGTGGGATCGTAGCTCTTGGCTCCGGTATGCAGACTCGAGAGCGGCTTTCCGGTGATCTCAAACACTTCCAGAGCGCGTCCGACGCGCTGCCGATCGTTGGGGGCAAGACGCGCGGCCGTTATGGGATCAACCTGGGTCAGCCGCTCGTGCATGGCTGGCCACCCGAGCTCCTCGCCCAGCGCCGTGATACGTTCTCGAACCGCAGGATCCGTTGCCGGGCTTTCATCCATCCCCTCTCTCAGGGCTTTGGCATACAACATCGTGCCGCCCACCAACAGAGGGTAACGACTGCGCTCCGAGATCTCTCCGATGAGTCGCTCGGCATCTTCGGCAAATGCAGCGGCGCTGTAGCTTTCTTCAATATCAAGAATATCGATCAGATGATGCGGCACTCCGCCTTGTTCTTCCTTAGTGGGTTTGGCGGTGCCGATATCCATGCCACGATAGATCAGAGCCGAATCGACGGAAATGATTTCCGCGGCAAAATCACGGGCCAACATCAGCGAAACGGCGGTCTTGCCGCAAGCCGTAGGACCGAGAAGCATCAGCGCACGAGGTTTTTCGCTCATCACTTGCCTCGCATAAAAAGCTTGTCGAGGTCGGCAAGCGTCAATTGCGTCCAGGTCGGGCGACCGTGATTGCACTGATCGGCGCGATCGGTACGTTCCATCTCGCGCAAAAGCGCATCCATTTCCTGCAGTGTCAATTCGCGATGGGCACGCACCGAACCGTGACAAGCCATAGTGGCAAGGCATTCGTTTCGAAGCTGTTCTGTCAGAGCCGAATCACCGAAGCGGGCAAAATCTTCCAGCAGGTGCGTCACCAGATCCGCCGCATCAAACTTGCCGCGCGCAAGAATCGCCGGCAGCGCCCTCAACGTCAACGAGTTTTCACCGGCCGCCGTCACTTCCAGTCCCAAGGGAGCAAACTTCTCCTTGTGCTCCTCAAAAAGCGCCATGGTCTCATCGCTTACCTTAAAGACCGTCGGCACCAAGAGCTGCGTAATGTCCGTTCCGACCGAGGTCGCCTTCAACTTTTCATACGTCACGCGCTCGTGCGCGGCGTGCATATCAACGATCACCAGTCCCTGGCTGTTTTCCGCAAGAACATAGATGCCGGCAATCTGAGCAATGGGCCTGCCCAAGGGCTGGTTGTGGGCTGTCGCCTGCGACAGGAGATCGGCAAAACTCGGTTTGGAGGAAGGAGTGGGATTCGAACTCACGGAAGACGGCGACGTATGCGAGCCACCGTACAGATTGAGCCACTGTTGTTCGGTCAGAGGCTTGGGGGCAAGGCTCGAAGATGCGGGCCGCTCAAAGTGTCCGCCCGATGCAAAGGTGCCGCCCGTCGGGCGCGAAGGCATTACGGCCGGAATCGGCCGAGCTTGTATCGGTTCATCCGGCTGGCTCTCATGCATGGAAACGGGAGCCTGATCGCCGGCTCCATGCGCAATCGTGCGCATGATGGCCGAAGAGACAAAACTGTGCACCAACTGACTGTCGCGGAAACGCACTTCGCTTTTTTGCGGATGAACATTGACGTCAACGCGAGACGGGTTGATCGAAAGCGAGAGCACGAACATCGGCTGGGCCTGTACGTGCAACACATCGGCATAAGCCGTCTTGACGGCATGCTGAAGGACGCGGTCACGTATGAAGCGACCGTTTACGAAGAAAAACTGCTTGTCGGCCCGGCTGCGGGCGGCCGTAGGCAACCCTACCCAGCCTTCGAGATGCAGGCCGGGCGCATCGGCCTCAAGGGGGCGGCAAGCGTCCTTGAATTCCGCAGGCATCACGGCAAAAACGCGCTCAGCCGTGGGTTGAGCCGGCAGATGAAGGCTTGCCCGAGCATTCGTAAACACGCGAAAGCGCACTGAGGGGTTTGCCAAGGCCATACGCTCGACCTGCGCCAAAATATGCGCAGTTTCGGTGGCAGCCGACTTTAAGAACTTGCGTCGGGCAGGCGTCAGATAAAAGAGGTCCTTTACTTCTATGCGGGTACCCTTTTGGCCTGCCGCCGGAACGATGCCGTCGCGGCTGATGGCCCAGGCTTCCTCGGCCTCGGCCGTGCGGCTTGTGATCGTCACGTCTGCCACCGAATCGATGGACGCCAGCGCTTCGCCTCGGAAGCCGAAACTCGCGACGCTCTCAAGGTCGGTAAGCGTTCGGATTTTGCTTGTGGCGTGACGCTTAAGGGCCAACGGCAGGTCTTCCTTTGGAATCCCGCAGCCGTTGTCGGCGACAACGATACGCTTGATGCCGCCCTCTTCCAGACGGATCTCAACATCCGTTGCACCGGCATCCAGCGAGTTCTCAACCAGTTCCTTGACGACTGAGGCCGGACGCTCGATCACTTCGCCCGCAGCAATCTGACTGATCAGCCGATCGGAAAGCTCCTGAATCTTTCGCGGTGCCGTCGGCTCCCGTTGCAGTTCTTCACTCATGAAAAAAATCTCAAATACAAAAATCGATTCAGAAGGATTGTACTAGTCGGACTTCGCGCTCGGAACTCGCTTTTTCCATATTGGAAAGCGTCTGCTTTCGCTTGTTTTGCCTTCGCAGTGGCATTGCGCAGCAATCTTCAGCAATCTTGTTGACGCGAACGTTACAACAGTGCAAAAGCGCTGTGATATTCTTAGCAGACCTTGCAGAAGCGCCTGCATTTTTTTCGGCGCTTCCTTTGTTTATTGCCTGCGCCGCCTTTTGTTTTCACTCGGCGCCACGAAGAAAGAAAAACATGGACATCACAAGCCTCATTCTGGAGCTTTTCACCAACGCCGATCACTTTCTTATGGTGCTCGCCACCGAATACGGCTGGTTCGTTTATCTGGCGATGTTCCTGATTTTCTTTCTGGAAACGGGCATTGTGGTGCTGGCTTTCTTGCCAGGGGACTCGCTGCTCTTTGTTTCAGGTACCGTCGCTGCAGCCGGCACAATGAGCCCCTGGGGCCTGATGCTTGCCGTGATTCTCGGCGCATGTCTGGGCAACACGCTGGGCTTTCATACAGGCCGATGGCTCGGCAACAAAATCTACGACGGCTCCATCAGCTGGATCGACATTGAAAAACTGCGCAAGACGCAGATTTTCTACGAAAAACACGGCGGCAAGACGATCGTTCTTGCTCGTTTCGTGCCGATCGTACGAGCCTTTGCCCCGTTGGTGGCCGGTGCCGCCCGCATGAGCATGGCCCGCTTTGAGCTCTACAGCGGTCTGGGGGCCTGCATCTGGGCTGTTTCTCTGATCGGTGTGGGTTATCTTTTCGGCAACATCCCGATCGTCAAGAACAATCTCTCGATGATTCTCTTACTGGGCGTCATCGCCGCTGCCATGGGTCCCGTGGTTGTGGCTATCGGCTGGAAATACGTTCACATCCTTGCCGACAAGTTGCGCCGTCAAGACAAGATGGAACGATCCTAAACGGTTCTGTTTTAGTTTCGACCATTGAAAAAGGCACCGATTCCGCTGGAGAACCGGTGCCTTTCGTTTAGACCGACAGCAAGATCGCCTTACTTGGCAGCGCGCTGCTGCAGTACGGCAATCGCCGGCAGACTCTTGCCTTCCAGGAATTCCAGGAATGCACCGCCGCCGGTGGAGATATAACTCACCTTGTCGGCCACACCGAAAACGGAAACGGCAGAAACCGTATCGCCGCCGCCCGCAATCGAGAAGGCGCCGTCGGAGGTTGCCTGAGCAATCGCCTTGGCCAGTTCGGCCGTACCCTGAGCGTAGGGAGCCATTTCAAAGACACCGACCGGACCGTTCCAGACGATCGTCTTGGCCTTCGAAACGTAGTCAGCCAGGATCTGGGCGGTCTTCGGACCCACATCGAGAATCATTTCGTCATCGGCCACATCTTCAACCGCGCAGGTGCGGTACGGTCCTTCAAGCGAGAAGTTCTTGGCGGCAACCACGTCAACAGGCAGCGGCAACGTAGCACCCTTGGCCTTGAGCGTTTCCAGAACCTTCTTGCATTCGTCGACGAGTTCGGGCTCGGCAAGCGACTTGCCAACTTTGTAGCCGGCAGCCAACAGGAACGTGTTGGCAATACCGCCGCCCACAATGAGCTGATCGACCTTCTGAGCGAGATTGTTGAGGATGGTGAGCTTGGTCGAAACCTTCGAGCCGCCGACGATAGCCACCAAGGGATGCTCGGCCTGAGCCACAGCCTTGGTAAGCGCTTCGATTTCGGAAGCCATCAGGGGGCCGGCACAAGCCACGGACGCAAAGCGCGCCACACCTTCGGTCGAGGCTTGAGCGCGGTGAGCCGTGCCGAAGGCGTCATTCACGTAGACGTCGCACAAAGCGGCATAGGCCTTGGCGAGTTCCTCGTTGTTCTTCTTTTCGCCCTTGTTGCAGCGGCAGTTTTCAAGCATAACCACCTGGCCGGGCTTGATCTGCACGCCTTCTTCCAAGTAACGGCGCGAAAGCGTAATGGGTACGCCCACGAGTTCGCTCATACGAACGGTGATGCCGGCCAGAGAATCTTCAGGACGGCATTCGCCTTCGGTGGGTCGACCCAAGTGGCTCATCACCATGACGGCGGCGCCGGCGTCCAAAGCCAGGCGAATGGCAGGCACGCTGGCAATCAGTCGGGTTTCATCGGTGATGTTGCCCGCTTCGTCGCGAGGGGCATTCAAATCGGAACGGATCAGCACGCGCTTGCCGGCAAGGGCACCCTGCTTGGCAAGCGATTCCAAGGTCTGGACTTGCATAACTCTAAGTCTCTATAAGGATTTTGAAAACCGGCTGCAGAAGTGTTTCCTGCAGCCGGTCCGTCGAACAAAAGTTCTTCGATTACTTGGCAGCCATCATCGCGCAAGCCGTATCGAGCATGCGGTGCGAGAAGCCCCATTCGTTGTCATACCAGCTCGTCACCTTCACCAGACGACCGCCGGAGACCTTGGTGAGCGTCGCGTCAAACGTCGAGCTGTGCGGATCGTGGTTGAAGTCGATCGACACGAGCGGAAGATCGTTGTAACCGAGAACACCCTTGAGGCGAGCGGATTCGGAAGCGGCCTTCATGATGGCGTTGACTTCTTCAACCGTCGTGTCGCGCTTGGCTTCGAAGGTCAGATCGACAAAGCTCACGTTGATCGTGGGCACGCGCACGGCAAAGCCGTCGAGCTTGCCGTTCAATTCGGGCAACACGAGACCGACGGCGGCAGCAGCACCGGTCTTGGTCGGGATCATGGAGTGCGTAGCCGAACGGGCGCGGCGCATATCCTTATGATAGACGTCGGTGAGCACCTGGTCGTTGGTGTAGGAATGAATCGTGGTCATCAGACCGCGTTCGATACCGATGGCTTCATGCAGCGGGGCCACGACCGGAGCCAGGCAGTTCGTCGTGCAGGATGCGTTGGACACAACGGTCATGTCGGACGTGAGCACATCGTCGTTGACGCCGTACACAACGGTGGCATCGGCGTTCTTGCCGGGAGCGGAAATCAGAACCTTCTTGGCGCCCTGTTCGAGGTGCACCAGAGCCTTTTCCTTGCTCGTGAAGGCGCCCGTGCATTCGAGCACCACGTCCACGCCGTATTCGCCCCACGGGATTTCACGCGGATCGCGCGTCGAGAACATGCGGATGCGGTCGCCGTTGACGATGAGCCATTCCGGGCCGTCGGTCGACACTTCACCGTTGAAGCGGCCGTGCACGGTGTCGTAGCGCAGCAGGTGCGCGTTGATTTCATCGGAACCGAGCGTGTTGACCGCCACGATTTCAACGTCGTGCTTCTTGCCGCTTTCGTAGTGAGCGCGCAGAACGTTGCGCCCGATGCGGCCAAAGCCGTTGATTGCCACACGAATCGTCATTGGAATTCTCCTAACCTTTTTATTCAATTACTTGGCGATCAACGCCAAAACTTTTTGCACGCAATTTTCGGGCGTAAAGCCGAAATGCTTCCACAAAACCGATGCCGGTGCGGATTCACCGAAGGTATCAATGCCCAGAACGTCGCCGTTGCCGTGCAGATACTTGTGCCACAGACCGGTCGTACCCGCTTCGACAGCCAGGATGGGCTTGTCAGACGGCAAAACCGCATTTCGGTACTCGGCGTCCTGACGATCAAACACATCGCAGCAGGGCATCGAAACAACGCGGACCTGAACGTTCATGGCCGTCAAAAGAGCTCGGGCCTTCATGGCGAGTTCCACTTCGGAACCCGTCGCCACGATCACCGCCTGCACCTTGTCGGCGCCGGCAGGCGCTTCGGCAGCAATGTAGCCGCCCTTGGCGATGGCGTCGGCGTCCACTTCGTCGCGTTCGACAAATGCACAGTTCTGGCGCGTGAAGATCAGAGCGGCCGGGCCGTCGCGGCGCTCAAGCGCTGCAGACCAGGCGACGACGCTTTCGACCGTGTCGGCCGGACGCCACACGTCGAGATTCGGAATTAGACGCAGGCTTGAAACGTGTTCGATCGATTGGTGCGTCGGACCGTCTTCGCCCAAACCGATGGAGTCGTGCGTGTAGACGAAGATCGAACGCAGCTTCATCAGAGCCGCCATGCGAATGGCGTTGCGGGCGTAGTCCGAGAACGTGAGGAACGTGCCGCTATAGGGAATGAAACCGCCGTAGAGCGCAATGCCGTTTTGGATGGCGCTCATGCCGAATTCGCGAACGCCGTAGCTGATGTGGCGACCGCACATGTTGTCGCGTGTAAGACGCTCCACACCGGTCCAGTTAGTGAGGTTCGAACCCGTAAGGTCGGCAGAGCCGCCGAGCAATTCGGGAAGAGCGGGGGCCAGGGCGTTGAGAGCCTTCTGGCTTGCCTTGCGGGTAGCCACCGTTTCAGCGGCGGAAGCGGCGCCGCAAAGTGCGTTCATCACGGCTTCGTCAAAATCTGCGGGCAGGTCGCCGGCGAGACGGCGCTTAAATTCTGAGGCAAGTTCAGGATAAGCCTCTTCATACTTGGCAAAGAGTGCTTCCCAGTCGCCCTGCATGCGGCGACCGGCTTCGCGGGCATCCATGGCCGCATAAATTTCCTGCGGCACTTCAAAGGGCGGATAGTTCCAGCCGATGTTGGCACGGGTGGCCGCGATTTCGTCACCGCCGAGCGCTTCGCCGTGAGCCTTGGCCGTGCCGGCACGATTGGGACTGCCCTGACCGATGACGGTGCGGCAGATGATCAGCGTGGGCTTGGCGGTTTCGGCTTCGGCCTGCGTCAGAGCGACATCCACCGCTTCGGCGTCATGGCCGTCGATCGGTCCGATCACATTCCAGCCGTAGGCTTCAAAACGACCGCGCACGTCGTCTCCGTACCAACCCTTGATGTCACCATCAATGCTGATGCCGTTGTCGTCGTAGATCGCGATAAGCTTGTTGAGCCCCCAGACGCCTGCAAGCGAGCAGACTTCGTGGCTGATGCCTTCCATCATGCAGCCATCGCCAAGGAAGCAGTAGGTGCGGTTGTTGACGACCTCAAAGCCGTCGCGGTTGAATTCCGCCGCAAGCATCTTTTCGGCAAGCGCCATGCCGACGGCGTTGGCGATGCCCTGACCGAGCGGACCGGTCGTGGTTTCCACCCCCGGCGTAATGCCGACTTCAGGGTGCCCCGGCGTTTTGCTGCCGAGCTGGCGGAAATTCTTGATGTCTTCGATAGAAACGTCATAGCCCGTCAAATGCAGCATCGAGTACTGCAACATGGAGCCGTGACCGTTGGAGAGAATGAAGCGGTCGCGTGCAGGCCACTTGGGATCAGCCGGATTGTGACGCAGGTGTCGCGTGAACAGCGTCACGGCGATGTCGGCCATGCCCATGGGCATGCCGGGGTGGCCGGACTTGGCGCGTTCGACCGCGTCCATGGAAAGGGCGCGGACAGCGGCGGCCATCGTCTTGGCGGAGACTGTTTCGGTCATTTTTATATCGGGTAGAAAAATGCGAATGAAAGCGCTCCGGGACGCATCCCGGAGCCGTTTGTTGGAGTGGCCCGATTTTACCATGCGTGCGGACGTGGCCGCAGTTTTCAATTTTCACCTTCCTGATTCTCTTTGCCGTGCCCGCATATGCTTTTCTACAATTCTCAATATCGCCTTAATCAGACCGTTTTGTTATTTTCTTATGCCTCGTTTCTACTGCCCTGACGCAACCTTTGTCCTACATGAAAAATGCGTGTTGCCGGAAAAAGCTCGGCACCATGCTGGCCGCGTACTGCGCATGAAGGCAGGCGACACGGCCACACTTTTCGACGGCAAGGGAATGGAAGCCTCCGGCCCCATCGCATTTGAAGGCAAAGACGGCTTTATTGTGATTGAGAGCATCGCCCGGTCAACCGTCGAAAGTCCGGTTCGCATGCGCCTCGTTCAGGCCCTGGTCAGTCCCGAAAAAACGGACTGGATCATCGAAAAGGCCGTCGAAACCGGCATCTCCGAAATCGTGTTGGTGCCGGCAGCCCGTTCGGTCACGAAACTTACTGCCGAGCGCGCTGCCAAACGACTGGCCAAATGCGTCGACATCGCCGCAGGGGCTGCCGAACAGTGCGGTCGCGCCGTGGTGCCGAGCATTTCCTTTATGCCTCTGGCTCAGGCTCTGGATTTGGAGGATCAAGCGCGCTTTATCTTGGCGCCTGGCGCGACATCCGCTCCGAAACTTACGGAGCTGACCTCCTGCACCTTTGCCGTGGGGCCCGAAGGCGGCTTTGACCAGGCGGAAATCGCATTGGCCTGCGAAAAGGGCTGGCAGTGCACTTTGATCGGACCGCGCGTATTGCGAACGGAAACCGCCGCCATCGTGTTTGCTTCGCTTGTCGGAGCAGCAAGCGGTGATTTGCGCGTTGTTTGACATACTTCTATTGAGGTATGTATTCCGAGGTTTATGAAAGCAACGTGAAAGCCCGCGTCCGACTCCTTTTCTTCAAAGAAATCCCGCAGGAATCCCCTGTATTCATACAGGGGAGGAATGCGGCTCTAAAACCCCGACGCTATTTTTTTGAGAGGCAGGCAACAAATAGATGAATGTTGTCTGTACACTGAGTTCCTCGTGAAAGGAACCCTATGCTCACCGGACGCAAATTTGCCGCCAGGTTTAAGAATTCATCTGCACGCGAGGCCTACCTCACCTGGTCGGCCGGGCAGATGTTTATCTACAACGAATGCGTTCTGGAACAGAGGTTCTTTGACAGCCTCAGCCGACTGATAGCGGAAACTGAACGGCATAAGCAGCCGATTCGGAATGAGTGCAGCGTAGCGCGTCCCAAACCCGATCAGAAATACGCGCATTTCGTTGATAAGGCACAAAGACCGTGGTTGTCTCAGGTTCCCTCGGCAATTCTGGGCATCGGTGCTTTTCGTTTTTGTCAGGCCTCAAAAAGAGCGGCAACCGGACTGGCTGCTCGTCCCAAGTTGCGCGCCATCAAAGACGCCGATCGTCATCTGCTGCTGACGCGAGCCTACTTTACGATTAAACCTACAAGTCGCGCAGGTTGGTATGAACTGCGATTCGGATCCGCACGCATTCCGGGCGGAACGATTCTGTTTCGGGCACACCGTGAGTTTGTCGTGCCGGCAATGGTCAGCGTGACGCTGACAAGCAAGGCTCTCTTTGTTTCCATGAGCTACGAGGAGACAGAACAAAGGCAATTTCCGGAAACAGAAAAGGAAATGCTTGAGCGACTGCGGCAATACTCTGAAGAGGAACTCATCGCCTGCGGAAACGGGATTGACCGGGGTGTCGTGCGTCCGGTTCAAACGAGTAACGCTCCCGAACCTTACGCGCTGACAAAGGATCAGCTGGAAAGAATCCGTCGCAAAGAACGTCAGCGCAAGCATTATCAGAAGCGCATGGCTCGTTGCGAAAAAGGCAGCCGTAACAGGGCAAAAATGCGTCGGAAAGTGGCACGGACGTTTGACTATCGCAAGAATGTCATCAACGACTTTGCGCATCAGACCTCTCACGCCTTGGTCAGTGACGACAAAGTGCAGTTTTTTGTGCTTGAGGACTTGAGAGTCAAAAACATGACCAAAAGGCCTGAGCCGAAATACGATGACAACGCAAAAGCATTGCCTAACGGCGCACGATCCAAAGCAGGACTGAATCGAGCCATCCTCTCAAGCGGTTGGGGGAAGACGGAAGAATATTTGAAGTACAAAGCAAAAAAGGCGGGCAAACTTGTCATAAAGGTTGAGCCGGCCTACACCTCTCAGCGATGCCCGAAATGCGGTCGGGTGGAGCGGAAGAACCGACCATCGCAGTCGGAGTTCCGTTGTGTGAGCTGCGGATTTGAGTCGGCGAACGCGGATTATGTGGCAGCAGGAAATATCCTGATGGCAGGAGTGAAACTGATCCGCGAAGGCAGACTCGAACCGAAAAAGGTGAAAGCCACGCTGCGTGGGAAACCAGCGAAGACAACAAATGTAAAGCTAGGTCCGGGCTGGGCCGATGTTATGCCTGTGGAGCCGGAGAGGTGTCTGGGGAAACTCGGATGCCAAACCCGCTATGAAGCAGGAAGCCCCTCATTTCAATGAGGGGAGAAGTCACATCACCAATCCGTGTTTTGCAGCGAGCGATCCTTCCGTGAGCTTGAGTTTGAGCCGTTCTCAGTCCTCCGTGAAATGCTACATGGCCGATACGGGCTTGCTCTGCGCTTTGGCCTTGGCAAACGGTGCAACCACTGCCGAGGCGCTCTACCGCAACGTTTTGCTCGGCAACGTGGCCATCAACGAAGGCATGCTGGTCGAAAATTTTGTTACACAAACGTTAGCAAGCAAAGGCGACAAGCTCTTTTTCTATGCGCAGACGAGTTCCAAGAAAGGCTGCGAGCGCATGGAAGTCGACTTCCTCATTGTGCGGCCGTTTGCCGATGCAGGTGGAAAGCCTCGCGTCGTACCGATCGAGGTCAAGTCCGGCAACAAATACCGTACGACTTCTCTGGATCGTTTTTCACAGAAGTTTGCGTCCAAGGTCGGAACAGAAATCGTGCTGCATCCTGGGCAGTTGCGAAAAGAAGGCAAGCGGCTCTTTGTTCCGCTTTATCTCACGCACCTGCCCTGACAAATCAATTCTCGGCGCTCTTGCGGCGGTGCACCCAAATCCAAACAACAAGGCCAAGCAAGAAAACAGGAAGACTCAGCCATTGGCCTCTGGACAGGCCGAAAAGTCCCAGTCCGAGATAGCTGTCGGGTTCGCGGAAATATTCCACGATGAAACGTACCAGACCGTAGCCCATGCAAAAGAGCGAGCCAACGGCGCCGGCCACGCGCGGCTTGCTGGAGAACCACCACAGCACGGTGAAAAGAAGCGCCCCTTCCAGGAAAGCCTCATAGAGCTGCGAGGGATGCCTTGGCACCAGCGTGCCCGAGTTCTTGAAAATCATGGCCCAAGGCACGTCGGAGCCGGCCGCCCTGCCCCACAGCTCCCCGTTGATGAAGTTGCCGATGCGCCCGAACATCAAGCCCAGCGGCACAAGCGGCGCTACAAAGTCAGCCACCTCAAAAAAAGTTTTTCCCTTGATGCGGGCAAACGCACAGATCGCCAAGATGGACCCGATGATGCCGCCGTGCGCACTCATACCGCCCTGCCACACCTTGAAGATGTCCAAGGGATGCGACAGGTACCACTCAGGCTGGTAGAAAAGACAAAAACCCAAACGTCCGCCGAGAATGACCCCGAGCACGCCGTAAAAGAGAATGTCTTCCACGTCGTTGGCGGTCATCTGACGCCACGGATCCTTCGCGCGCAACCGTCCCAACGCCCAGAAGAAGGCGAATCCTAGGAGATACATCAGACCGTACCAGTGCACGGCAAGGGGACCGATCGAAAAAGCGATGGGATTGAATTCCGGCGCGAACATACGAGCAGAATGCAAATGTTAGAAATCAGAAGCGTTCGTTGTCTTTGAGATAACGCCATTTGCCGGGCGGCAATGCGCCCAAACGTACTCGACCCACGCGAACGCGCTTTAGACGCAGCACTTTAAAGCCGACGGCAGCACACATACGGCGAATCTGTCGTTTCTTGCCTTCTTTCAGAACAAAACGAAGCTCATCGTCGTTTAAAACTTCAACTTGAGCAGGCAACAGCGCCTTGCCGTCAAGCGACAGACCGTGACGAAGAAGCGCCAACGTTTGCGCCGCAAATTTCGGCGCTTGACCAGTTTGCACATCGGCAACGCGCACGATGTACTCTTTTTCGATCGTGCTGTGTTCGCCGATGATGGCCTTGGCAACGCGTCCGTCCTGCGTAAGCACGAGAAGGCCCACGGAGTCGATGTCCAGGCGCCCTGCGGGAACCAGGCTTCTCAATTGGGCGCTGCTCCAGCGAAGCGTCGAATCGTCACCGGCCCAGCGATTTTCCGGCGTGATCAAAGTCTTGGCGGGTTTGTAGCCGTCCTCAGCCTGTCCGCTCACGTAACCGACAGGTTTGTTGAGAAGCACCGTCACCTGCTGCTTTTGGCTGTAGCTGGCCTGCGCCTTGAGTTCGATGCGCGCGCCGGGGCCCACTTTTTGCCCAAGCTGCGCCACCTGGCCGTCGACCAGCACCCAGCCCTTTTCGATAAAAGCGTCCGCCTCGCGGCGACTCGCGAGTCCCAGTTCGCTCATGCGCTTGGACAAGCGAACAAGTTCCGGCGCACCTATCGATGCACCGGAATCTTCCTGAAGGCGAGCGGTCGGTTTACGGTTATTGCCCATCAGGCTTTGCTCGAAGCGTTAAGGCAGAACTCCATGATGCCCTTTTGAGCATGCAGGCGATTTTCCGCTTCGTCCCACACAACGGACTGCGGGCCGTCGATCACTTCGGCCGTCACCTCTTCGCCGCGATGCGCGGGCAAGCAGTGCATGAAGAGAGCACCGGGGTTGGCAGCCGCCATCACGGCGCTGTTGACCTGATAGTTGGCAAAGTCGCGACGGCGCTTTTCGTTTTCTTCTTCAAAACCCATGGAGGTCCAAACATCGGTTGTCACCAAATCGGCACCCTTGGCGGCTTCGATCGGATCGCGGAACACGGTGTAGTAGTCGTCTCCTTCCGGGATCAGCGAAAGATCGAGCGGGTAACCTTCGGGAATCGCCAGATTAATGTGAAAGCCCAGAATCTTGGCCGCTTCCAGCCACGAGTAGCTCATGTTGTTGGCGTCGCCCACCCAGCAAACAGTACGGCCTTCGATGGAGCCTTTGTGTTCCATGAAGGTAAGAATGTCGGTCATGATCTGTACCGGATGGTATTCATCCGTAAGACCGTTGATCACGGGCACGCGGCTATTGTTGGCAAACGCTTCCAGACGATCCTGGCCGAACGTGCGGATCATCACGAGATCGCACATGCGGCTCACCACACGCGCCGTGTCTTCGATGGATTCCGAGCGGCCTAGCTGCGATCCCTGGCTAGAGAGATGAATCACGTTGCCGCCCAACTGATAGAAGCCTGACTCAAAGGAGACGCGCGTACGGGTGCTTGCCTTTTCAAAGATCATCACCAACACCTTGCCGCCGAAGGGAACGTAGGGCGTGCCTGCCTTTTGCAGCGCTTTGATTTCCGCTGCGCGGCGCAACATCGTGTTGAGTTCGTCTTTGGTGAAGTCCGCGAGCTTCAGAAAGTGTCGGATTGCCATTTTTTGTCTCCCTATTTTTTGTTCCGCGACGCAGCCTGTGCCGAGCCGCACAAATTGCTTCATTGTAGTCGGTTGGAAGTAGCCGCGAAACGAACTTGCCACAGAATTGCGTGCCGCCGGTGCAACGGATTTGCACGCCTCTTCAATCTGATCTTCAGCGCCTACAAAGATTATCCACCGGAGTCGCTCATCATCATCCGCAGCAACTCGTTTTTACTGAGGCTGCCGCGCAGACGTCCGCTGCTGCGCAGCCATCTCGACACTGACTCCACCCTACTCCTTGACTTTATATGCGCGCAAAAAGAGGTATCGCGCAAGGAAATTCAAGATTTCTTAGGCGTAACGCAGACCACGGCCAATCTCAGAATCACGACGCTGATTGAAGGCGGTTCGCTGGAAAAAATCGGAGCCAGACCTTCCACGCGTTATCGAGTCACCGCTCCGATCGAGTAATTGACTCCGCCGTCCGTAGCGATAGTTTTTTCCTTTTTTACCGTTACTCTCTAAAAAATGAGCGTCACGGGTACCGTCAATTTTTGATATATTGCCCACGAACAGGGACGGCACCTGTCGGAGCCCCGAGTTCCCCCAGAGGCTGCCCTCGCCATCGGCGAGCTTTACGTTTGCCGAGCGACAATCCGTACCCCACAAGGGTGACGGCCCGTTTTTCTTTTTTGTTTCGCCTGCCCGTTTGCGAAGCTTCCGATTCGGTCGGCTCAGACCGAGGCATTTCACCTCACCGTACTTCGCCGCAGAGTTTCTCTGCAGCGCATCACCGACCGATTCCGGACACAAGCAGTCCCTGTGCCCGGTGTGTTTTTTACGCAGACTGACGCAGCACGTTTAATTCATCATCAGAGAAAATCATGAGCGAATTCATCCTCACCGCGACCGATGCCAACTTTCAGGACACCGTGAAGAACGTGACCGACAAGCCCGTCTTCGTCGACTTCTGGGCTCCCTGGTGCGGCCCCTGCCGTATGCTGGCCCCGTCGCTTGACGCCGCTGCCGAACAGTTCAACGGCCGCGCCGTGATCGCCAAGTACAACGTGGACGAAAACTCCGCCATCGCCACCGAAAACAACATTCGCGGCATTCCGACGGTTCTCGTCTACAAGAACGGCGAAGTCGTCGGTCAGCACACCGGCGCCATGGGTAAGAGCGAATTGATGTCTTTCATCGAGCAGTACCTTTAATTCGCAAATACTGTAAACTGCGGCTCGTCTCGGGCGGCTTTCCATTGCCGCCCGGCCGCATCTCTCTGCCCTCCGCTTATTTGCGGCACATCGGGCGCAAAGCTGCCGATATTCAGGCGTCTTTTCCGTTCTTTTTTCAATCAACTTACAAACCGGCTCTTGTCCGCAAGAGCGTTTGTCTGTGCGCGCCTGCATGCGCGCAGTCAAACCATTTGAACATTCACTTCAAAATGCATCTCTCTGAGCTCAAAACACTGCACATCAGCCAGCTGCTTCAGATGGCTACCGAACTTGAGATCGACAATGCGCAGCGCATGCGCAAGCAGGAACTCATGTTCGCAATTCTCAAAAAGCGCGCCAAGCAGGGCGAACAGATCTTCGGCGACGGCACGCTAGAAGTTCTGCCCGATGGTTTCGGCTTTTTGCGCAGCCCGGATACGAGCTACCTGGCAAGCACGGACGACATCTACATTTCGCCCTCTCAGATCCGCCGCTTCAACCTTCACACCGGTGACTCGATCGAAGGCGAAGTCCGCACGCCCAAGGACAACGAACGCTACTTCGCGCTCGTAAAAGTCGATACGGTGAACGGTCTTCCGCCCGAGCAGCTCAAGCACCGCATGCTCTTTGAAAATCTCACGCCGCTTTTCCCGACCGAACCGTTGCGTCTGGAACGCAATATGCGCGGCGAAGAGAACGTGACGGGGCGCCTGATCGACATCATCGCCCCGATCGGCAAGGGCCAGCGCGGTCTGATCGTTGCCAGCCCCAAGACCGGTAAGACGATTCTGATGCAGTCCATCGCGCACGCCATCACGGCTAATCACCCCGATTGCGTCCTGATGGTGCTTCTCATTGACGAGCGACCCGAAGAAGTGACGGAAATGCAGCGCTCGGTCAAGGGAGAGGTCATCGCTTCGACATTCGATGAGCCGGCAACGCGCCACGTGCAAGTAGCTGAAATGGTGATCGAAAAGGCCAAGCGCCTTGTCGAAAGCAAGAAGGACGTGGTGATTCTGCTCGACTCGATCACGCGTTTGGCTCGCGCCTATAACACCGTGGTGCCGAGTTCCGGCAAGGTGCTCACGGGCGGCGTGGACGCCAACGCCCTGCAGCGCCCGAAGCGCTTCTTCGGCGCGGCCCGCAATGTGGAAGAAGGCGGCTCGCTTACCATCCTCGGTACGGCGCTCGTCGACACCGGCAGCCGCATGGACGACGTGATCTTTGAAGAATTCAAAGGCACCGGCAACTCTGAAATCGTGCTTGAACGCCGTCTGGCTGAAAAGCGCGTCTACCCGGCCATCAACATCAATCGTTCCGGCACGCGCCGCGAAGATCTGCTCATCACGCCGGACAATCTGCAGAAGATTTGGATCCTGCGCAAGCTTCTCTTCGATATGGATGAAATCGAAGCCATGGAATTCCTGCTCGAGAAAATCCGCAACACGAAGAGCAACGCCGAATTCTTCGACATGATGCGCGGCGGCAGATAAGTTTCTCGCTGCCGAAGCACTCAGAAATCCGCTTGTGACAAAACGAGTTCAGAAGCGGATTCTGTTTTCTTAGGCTGACAACATACGCCGACACACTTGATTTTCTTAAAAAAATCGCGGATAATCGCGTCCTTTCCGTTTGGTACGTGGCGTGCATGCCCGGCGTAAGACCTCTCCTATAGAGGCGGCTGCGCAAGGCCCGCAGGGCGGCCGACAAAATCATTTTCGGAATTTATTTAAATGAAACCCAATATTCACCCCGAGTATCGTCCCGTCGCCTTCGTTGACCTCTCGATCAACAAGACCTTCATCATCTCCTCTGCTGTGCAGACCAAGGAAACCGTTGAAATCGACGGCGTGACCTACCCGCTCTTCAAGCTTGATACCAGCTCGGAAAGCCACCCCTTCTACACCGGCGCTCAGACCCGCATCGTCGAAGCCGGCCGTGTGGAAAAGTTCCGCGCCAAGTACGCTCACGTCACCAAGAGCGCCAAGTAATTCTTCGGCGATTCGTTCCGGAATCAACCAAAGCTCGGTTCCGGTACTGCGAAGAACGATCAAGCTTGGAATCAAAAAAGCCCCGCTTCGTTCGGGGCTTTTTTGTGTTGTGTCCGGAATTTTTCACGAAGACAAGCCGGATCGATAAAATAAGTCAGTCAAAGTCTCAACGGTCCCTCGGATGCTCGACCTTAAGCCAACGCCCCTGAATGTCACGCAAGAAGCCGCACACAAGATGCCGCGGTTTCTTTTGCTTGCCCTTTTGACGATCTTTATTCTCTCGGGGCTTTTCGGCCGCGACTTATGGTCTTCGGCCGAGAGTCGACTGCTCGCCGAGGTCGTCTCCATCGACTTCACGGATCCCGCAAGCTGGCTCTTTCCCTTTGCCTCCGGCGAAATCATCACCGAGCAAGGCCCTTTGCCGGGATGGATCGGTGCCATCTTCACCACGCTTTTCGGCAGTCTCGTGGGCGAACTGCGTGCCATGCGTCTCTCATCCATTCTGTGGTTTGCCATCAGCACGTCCTGCATTTGGTACGGAACCTGGTTTCTGGCTCGCCGCCGCGAAGCGCAACCCGTTGAACAGGCCTTTGCCCGTCAGGCTCAGTACCGCGACTTCGGCCGCCTGATGGCTGACGCCGCCACGCTCTTTTTCATCTCTCTTTTCGGCATCGTCGTCAAGCAGCACGAAGCCGTTTTTGAAACAGCCGAACTCGCCTTTTCCTGCGCCGCCTTCTTCGGCTGCTGCTGGGCGCTCACCCGTCCCTACTGGGGTTCCGCACTTGCAGGGTTTGCATGTGGCGCGAGCATTCTTTGCTCCAACCTTCTCGTCGGCGCCACCGTGTTGGTCGGCTGCCTGATGTCGCACATTCTGGTGCGCGGCATCGGTGACACGGCCCGCAAGATCTTTACCACGGTTGCGGTCGCCTTCATCACCTTCGGTCTGTGGCCGTTAGTCGCCTATCTCCTTGCGGGCGTCGTTGCCGGCGACTACTTCAACCTGTGGGCTCAGCGCCAGATTCAAATCGTAGGCTTCTTTGATCCCCAAGAAATCCTGTGGTTCGTCAAACACTTCATCTGGTATCTGTGCCCTGCTTGGCCGTTTGCATTCTGGGCCATCTGGATGTGGCGCAAAAACCTCACCATCACACACATCGCCCTGCCGCTGAGTTTTTGCTGCGCCTGGCTGATCGGCTTCATTCTCTCGTCGGACGTAGCGGCTGAAACGCTTCTTTCCGTCACGATCGCACCGCTCTGCGTCTTGGCCTCCTTCGGTCTGATGGCCTGCAACCGCAGCACCAAAAGCATGCTTGAACTCTTTTCAGTGGCGATCTTCACGTTGGCCCTGACCGGCGTCTGGGCCTACTTCATTGCCTGGACGCTCGGCTTTCCGCCCAAGATGCACTGGTCGATTCTGCGACTGACTGCCGACGAGTCCGTTTCGCACGCTCACTGGACGGCGATCCTGGTGGCTCTGGTACTGCTTGTCTTCTGGCTTTACCTGTGCGTGCGCCGCCTCATGCGTCGTCCGATCCGCTTCTGGACAGGCCCTTGGCTGAGCGCTTCCGGCATCACGGTGCTCTGGATCAGCGCGGTGTGTCTCTTCGGACCGGTCATCGACAGCAACCGCACCTACGCCAATATTGCCCGAGAAATGTCGCAGGAACTCAAGACTATGCACTATGTGCCCGGCGTAGATTGCGTACTGGCTCAGACGCTGCCCTTGAGCGAGCGCGGCGCCATCGAATGGCACTCCAACATTTCGCTCACGGCTTCCGAATCAGCTTCCTGCCGCTTTGTCGTCACCCACGTTTCAGCCAAAGCTCAGGCTAAGAATCCGACGAAGATGGCTCCGGGTTTTGTGGTGCTGAAGTCCTTCCGCCCGCGCTCCGATACGCGCTATCTGCTCGGGCCCGCCGGACCGGTGCTCATCGAAAAGCAGCTCTAAAAAATCTCCTTCAACAGGTCGGGACGGTTTGTGCAAATGGCATCCGTCCCGATTTGCTTAAGCGCCGCTGATTCTCGGACGTCGTCGACCGTCCAAGCCATCACACCCCAGCCGTGCGCGTGCGCGGTTTCAATCAACTCCGGCGTCACTAGGTCTTTGTACGGATGTACCGTCTGCACCTGAAGCCTGCGAGCCGTTTCAGACCAATCGCCAATCGGCTCTTCAAACAGAAAGCCGCAGCATGTTTCAGGACATCTTTTCCGAAACTCAAAAAGGCACTCGGCTGAAAAACTCGACACCAAGAGAGGCACAGCCAGCTCCTTTGCCCGCAAAAACGACGCGACGCGCTCAGCCAATGCGGCTTCTTGCCCAGATACCGGCTTGAGCTCGACATTCATCGACAGTCCCAAGCTGTTGCAGGCCTGCATCGCTTCGCTCAGGAAACACACGTTGACAACCGACTGATCGGGCCTGTGGAGATTTCGAACTTTCAGTTTTCTCAGTTCTTCGGCGGTCAGCTCCTCGATGCGCCCGCAGCCTTCAATAACGCGGCCGAGCTCTGTGTCGTGACTCAACACAAGCTCGCCGTCAATGGTCAGCCGTACGTCAAACTCTACGGCCAAGCAACCGACAGCCGTCGCCGTGGCAAAGGCCTTAAGCGTGTTTTCGGGCGCGAGAAATCCTGCACCGCGGTGCGCAACCAGAGGCGGCAGAGGCCAGACTTCACCTTGCAAGACAGGCAGGCCCGTCATCTCTCGGGCGTTCATAGCAACTCCTTCGTTTTGCGCGCCAGATAAAGCGGGATGTTCGTCACCAATTCGTCTTTGCAATAGCCGCGCTTGGAAAAGCGTATTGCCTGACGAGGTGAGTGTTCTGCGAGGTAACGTTTGAAGGACGGCGCGGACTTGTCTTCTCCGGCTTTGACTTCCACAGGAACAATTTCAGTGCCGTTTTGCAGAACAAAGTCAATCTCGCCGCGCTTGTCGGCGAAATAGCGAGGCGCGACCTCATACAGTTCCTGCAGCTGCTGCAAGACGTAGTTCTCCGTCAACGGACCTTTGAACTGATAGTCGCTTTTGAGCAGAATCGCCGCATTGTCAATGCCTGCCATGCACTTCAAAAGCCCCGTGTCGAACAAAAAGAGCTTGAATTGGTCCGTCTTGTCAAAGGCCGGCAACGGATGCTCGGGCTTAACCGTGTTACAAACGCGGTTGAGCATGCCGGCCGAAACCAACCACTCGATGGCTTCTTCGAAATCCCTGGCTCTCGCGCCTTCACGCACGGCACCGTACATAAACTTTTCGTTGGCTTTGGCTAGCTGGGACACGATGCTTCGGAAGACCCGCACAATGCGACCGCTGTTGATTTTTCCGTTGTGCTTGGAGAATTCGTTCTCGTAGATTTCGATCAGCTCACGTTGAATCCGCATCACTTTGACCGGATCCTTGTTCTGAACCCAAGACGCCACGCACTCAGGCATGCCGCCGATGATCAAATAATGGTTGAATGCTTCAAGCAGGCGTCGGTGAAAAAGCTCCTCGATTGGTTGGTTCTTCCGAATGCTTCGATAGTAGGCAAAGAGATCCGGATCGGTAGCTTCCAGAAATTCGTCGAAACAAAGAGGGTAGAGGTCAAGAAGATTGACCATTCCGACCAGATAAGACTTGGGCTGAGCCAGAAGCGTTCCCAGAAAACTGCCGGCAGCCATCACGTGATAGTCGTTTGCTTTTTCCTTGAAATACTTGAGCGCATTGAGTGCTGCAGAGCACTCCTGAACCTCGTCAAAGACGATGAGTGTGTCACGCGGCAAGATTTTCTCGCCTGCGATCAGCGACAACAACTCAACGATACGGTGCGGATCTTTGTTCACTTCGAAAACGGAGGATAAATTGACGTCTTCGTCGAAATTGAAATAGGCAACGCTCTTATAGCAGTCTCGACCAAACTGACGCATCAACCACGTCTTGCCCACCTGACGCGCTCCGCGAATCACCAATGGTTTTCGGTCCGGACTTTCCTTCCAGGCTGCCAAATCTTCAAACGCGGTACGCCGCATTGTATTTCCCCTTGATTTTCAAGGAATTTTAATATGTTTTCCACATTTTTCCAGGATTTTTCGCACGTTTTTCTCACATTTTTCCGTGAAAATCCACGCTATGAAAACACATTTTTCCGCAAAAACACCATTACAACACAGCGCGCGATAAAGTAACGATGCCACGACTTCATAGTCGTCCCCTTCCGAGCAAAGCAACATCATGGCCAACATTCAAACGATCGACATTCGCGGCGCACGCGTCCACAATCTCAAAGACATCAACGTGTCGGTGCCATTACACCAAATCGTCGGCATCGCAGGCGTCTCGGGTTCCGGCAAGTCGTCGTTGGCGCTGGGGGTCCTCTATGCCGAAGGTTCGCGCCGTTATCTCGATTCACTCTCAACCTACACGCGGCGCCGCATGACGATGGCATCCAAAGCGACCGTTGATGAAGTGTTGCATGTACCTGCCGCCTTGGCCTTGCGTCAGCGTCCCGGCATTGCGGGCATCCGCAGCACATTCGGCACCTCGACGGAATTGCTCAACAGCCTGCGCCTGATGTTCTCACGCTTGGCGAGCCACGTTTGCCCCAACGGCCACCATGTTCCTCCCTCCCTTTTGGTGGCCGCAGAAAAAGAGCTCGTCTGCCCGACCTGCGGAGCCCGCTTTTACGGTCCTTCAGCCGAAGACCTCTCCTTTAACGGTGCGGGCGCCTGCCCCACTTGCAGCGGCACCGGCATCGTTCGTACCGTGGATCGCAGTACATTGGTTCCGGACGAGAACCTCACCATTGAAGAAGGCGCAGTCGTCGTTTGGGGGTCGCTCATGTGGTCGCTCATGGTCGACGTCTGCCGCGAAATGGGCGTGCGCACGAACGTGCCTTTCAAGGACCTGACTGACAAGGAAAAGAAAATCGTCTTTGAAGGCCCGGCGGAGAAAAAGCACATCCTCTACAAAGGCGGCAAAAACTCCAATCCTGTTGAGCTTGACTTCACGTACTTCAACGCGGTCTACACCGTTGAAAATGCGCTTGCCAAAGTCAAGGACGAATCCGGCATGAAGCGCGTGGCGAAGTTTCTCAAGGAAGACGCTTGTCCGGACTGCGGCGGTACACGTCTCTCGGAAAAAGCCCGCGCGCCGCTTTTAAACGGCATCAATCTTGCTCAAGCCTGCTGCAAACCCCTGTCCGAACTCATCGACTGGGTCAAAGCGGTTCCCGCTTCCGTCCCCGAAGAAATGCGCCCGATGGCGCAGAGCATCTGCGAGTCTTTTTTGGAAAATGCCAAGCGTCTCTGTGATCTGGGCTTGAGTTATCTTTCGCTTGATCGTGCCGCGTCCACCCTTTCAACAGGCGAACGGCAGCGCATGCAGCTTGCGCGCGCCGTACGCAACCGCACCACCGGCGTTCTCTACGTGCTGGACGAACCCTCCATCGGCTTGCACCCGAGCAATATCGAGGGACTTCTGGCCGTGATGAAGGATCTGGTCGCCGACGGCAATTCCGTCGTCTTCGTCGATCATGATGTGCAGATTCTCTCCGCAGCCGACCATCTGATCGAAATGGGACCCGGCGCAGGCGCTGCGGGCGGCCGACTCATTACTCAAGGCAGTGTGAAGAATCTCTCTCGCGATCCGACATCCTTTATCGGACCGTTTCTGGCAGGAAAAACCGTTTGCGTTCGCACGCCGGTTCCGGAGTCCGACGTTTTTTCACTCGGTACTATTGACCTCAAGACCAAAGCGATTCACACGGTCAAACCTCTGCACGTACGGATTCCCAAAGGACGGCTAACCGTGGTTACCGGCGTTTCCGGTTCCGGCAAAACCACGTTGGTACTCGAAAGTCTTGTTCCGGCCCTTTCGTCGCTTGTCAACAACCGTGCGCTGCCGGAGCACGTCACAAGCATTGCGGCTCCGGGCATTTCCGCCGTCAAGCTCATTGACGCCTCTCCGATCGGCATCAACGTGCGCTCGACCGTCGCCACCTATGCCAACGTACACGATGAGCTGCGCAAGGTTTTTGCCAAAACGCAGGACGCCAAAGATCAGGGATTTAAAGCGGGCGATTTTTCCTACAACACCGGCAAACTGCGCTGCCCGACCTGCGACGGCACGGGAGAAGTCAATCTGGACGTTCAATTCCTGCCCGACGTCAACATTGACTGTCCCGATTGCCGCGGAAGCCGCTACAGTCTTTTGGCTCACCGTGTGGAGTTCGAAAACAAAAACGGAGAACTCCATACGCTACCGCAACTGATGGCCATGGATATCAATACGGCCCTGCACGCCTGCGCCGGGCTCACCACTGTCTGCCGACGTCTCGAAACGCTGGCTTCACTCGGCCTCGGGTACTTGACGCTGGGCGAAGCCACACCCAATCTATCGGGCGGCGAAGCGCAGCGCTTAAAGCTTGCGGGCGAAATGACGCGCGCTCAAAGCGACACGGTCTTTGTCTTTGACGAACCCACGATCGGACTGCACCCGCTTGACGTCGAGACACTGCTCGGCGTCATCAACCGCTTGATTGAAAACGGGGCGACGGTGGTGGTGATCGAGCACGACCTAGACGTTATCCGCAATGCCGACTGGATCATCGACATGGGGCCCGAGGGCGGCGAAGCGGGCGGGCGCGTTGTAACTGCGGGCTCCGTTTCTGCCGTTAAAAATTGTCCGGATAGCCGCACAGGACGTTATCTGTAATCAAGCGCGAGCTACCAACATCGCGGAGATATGTTTCCGTCGGTATTTTTACCATTCCGGCGCATCTTCGTTTTCGCACGCCAGACGCTCATCAATACCCGACAGACACAGATCCAGCGCAATAAAGAGTCGACAAAGTGTGTCGACCCGAATATCAACCTTTCCGCGCTCAAAGTCCGACACCAGCCGCTGCGTCACGCCCGCTTTTTGCGCAAGCTCGTTTTGCGTCATGCCTCTCTCTCGCCGTTTGGCTTTGAGCCACACCGAGACTGCCGGCGGAGTGCGCAGCATCATTGTTGTTCTGGTGGAAATTTCCATGGAAAAAGATACCCGATTCAGTATATTTTCGTATTATACCGAAACGGGTATTTTTCGAAATACTGCTTTCACATCAATGACTTTCGTGTACCGGCTCACCCACTTTATGTCCCGTTTGTTCGCCCAACAGCCACTTGCCTGTTTTGAGTTTTACAACAAGCAAACTCAGTAGCGAGACGCCCACGATGGCCGCACCGACATAGGCGACCGGCATGAATCCTGCCGCTTCGGAAACACGGCTGCCGATGAAAGCCCCGCCGCCGATGCCGACATTGAAAATACCCGAATAAAGCGATGCGGCAACGTCGGCCGCATCAGGAGCAACCGTCAAGAGCACCGTTTGGAAGGCGAGGCAAACCGCCGTCATCGCAGCGCCCCAACAGATGATCAGCACAGACAGACTCGGCGTATGGGCGGCTGTGACCGTCAGCAACGCAAGCGAAATGCACATAATCACCATGGCACTCAAAAGCGTCGTCTCAACATGCTTGTCCACCGTTTTGGAAGCAACGACGGTACCGATGATGCCGGCGATACCGAAGACAAAAAGCATGGTGACAATCATGCCTTCGTCCAAGCCGCCCGCGGTCGCCAGAATCGGATTGAGGTACGAGTAAGCCGTGAATTGACCAAGCACGGTCACGACCGTCAGGAGATAGAGCTGCTGAAGACCCGGGCGCTTCAAAATCACCGGCAGACTCTTCAGCGACCCGGCGTGGGTGGCTTCGCAAACCGGCAGTACAAAGAAAATCACCACGAACACCAAAGCTGAGCCGATGCCGATGATGAAAAACGACATGTGCCAGCCAAAGAGGTGGCCGAGGTTTGTTCCGATCGGAACGCCCAACACTGTCGCCACAATGGTGCCGCCCATCACGGCGGCCAGTCCGACGGCTCGCTTGCCGTGCGGTGCCACACGGGCGGCAAGCGGCGTCATGATCGACCAGAAGATCGAATGCGTGAGCGCCACGCCGACACGGGCCGCAAAAAGCGTCTCAAAACTCTCCACCCATGGCACCACGAAGTGACACAGCGAAAAAACAAAGAGCAGCACCAAAAGCAGCTTGCGACGCTCAAAACGAGCCGTAACGATCGTGAGCGGCAGCGACATGATCGCCACCACAAAGGCGTAACCCGTCAAGATGAGACCGGTGAAAGGCACCGTCTCGTTGAGGCTGGAGGCAATGTCGGGGAGCAGCCCCACGGGCAGGAATTCGCTCGTGTTGAAAACAAAAGCGGCAAAGGCAAGCGCAATGATCGGAAGCCAGGCTCGGAAACCTGTCTTGTGCAGTACCGGAGTCGACATAGATAACGAAAAATACGGAGCGATAGACGCGAAAAGGCTGCAGAACAAAAAATCCTGCAGCTCTTTTCAAAATAACGAAAAATCAGGCGTGCCTCAGAGGGCGGCGAAATTTTCCTTCAGCGTCGCTTCAAAGCGCGCGAAATCTTCAGCGTGCGTCGGGTTCTTGATCACATCGTTGGCCATGAAGGTCTTGCCGATGTTCTTCATACCGATAAATTGGAAGGCCTTGTGCACAGGCAGCAGAACGGCATCGATGCCGACGCCGCCGAAAAATTCCCCGGGATCGACAAAGGCGTTCAGAGGCGCATTCCAGGTGATGGAAAGCATGTACTTCTTGTCGGTGAGCACGCCGCCGCGGCCGTAGTTGTGCGCGGGATCGGTACGGGTACGACCGTCGCCGCCCACGGAAAGACCGGCACAGAACACTTCGTCGATGTATTGCTTCACCTGCCAAGGAGTTCCCATCCACCAGGCGGCAAACGTCAGAATCACCGCGTCGGCCGCCTTGAACTTGTCGGCTTCTTCAGCGGCCTTCCATTGTGCATCCACGCGCGTGATCGTCGCTTCGTGGCCCATGGCGCTCAGGGTCTTTTGCGCGAGCTCAGCGTAGCTGTGATTGAGCGTTCCTCCCACACCGTGAAACGGCACGCCGCCGTCAACGATCAGAATTTTTGCCATTTTGACTCCCTCTCTTTTTTTATTCTTTAACCGGAGAAATCTCCGAACACAATGCGTTTCAATTGCGCCAGCAGCCCCGAAAAGGTCCCGTCGGATCGCTTTTCCGCGCCGGACAGACGGCGACGACGCACCGTTTCCGTCAACACTCCCACGACCGTTGCGTCTTCCGGGCTCACCAGACCGATGCTCGCGTCGCTTTGCATGAGCGGCATACCCACACGAACGGGCAAGCCCAGCACATGATGCGCAAGCTCGGCAATGCCCGGCATTCGGGCCACGCCGCCGGTGAGCACGATGCCGGCCGAGGCTCTCAGGTTCCAGCCGTCAGGACTGAGGTACGTGCGGGCGATAACTTTAAACATTTCCGTGAGCCTTGACTCAACGGTCATCACAATTTTTTCGCACGAACAGGAATCGGGTTCGCCGGTCGACTCTCTCGTATAGCGCACCGTCTCATAGGCGTCTTCCGGACGAAGCGGCCAGTGGCCGTAGGTGAGCTTGATGTCTTCGGCGTCGCTCATGTTGCAGCCGAGCACTGCAGCGATGTCCCTCTGGATGGTGTTGCCGCCCATGCCTGCGACAGCCGTAAATTCCACCTGTCCCTTTTCCCAACAGGAGATGTCCGTCGTGCCCGCACCGATGTCGAGAACCACAACGCCGAGTTCCTTGTCGGTGGGCGTGAGAACGCCCGCGGCACTCGCCCAGGGCTGCAACACCAGGCCTTCGATATCGAGTCCCGCTCGACGGATGCACTTCACAAGGTTTTGCACGACGCTGTCCGAACCGATTGCCAGATGCACGTGCGCCTTGATGACGCTTCCGACCATGCCGATCGGGTCGTCGATCATCACGTCATCGTTGTCAAGCGTATAGCCTTTGACGACGTGCGACACCAGTCGATCGTCCTGACTCTGCCCCTCGACCTTGGGATCAAAGGCCAGGGCCAGGCGCGTGACTCGCTTGACGGCAGCGCTGTCGACTTCGGCGTCGGGCAGCACCACCTGCCCCACCTTGTTGATGCTGTGAAGGTGTTTGCCGGTCAGCGCCACCGAAACCGTGGTCACCTTACGCCGCGACGTCTGCTCGGCTTCGGCAACGGCCGCGCGAATCGATTCCACGGCAAGCTCCACATCCTGCACGCTGCCGTGCTGGATGCCGAGCGAGGGGACCTTGCCGAACCCCAAAAGCGTGAGTTCTCCGCCTTCGGAAGCGTCGGCCACGGCCACTGAAATCTTTTCCGAACCGATGTCGAGCGCGGCGACGGTTGAACTTTGCTGTACGGTTTCCATGACGTTAACGGCCTCGAGTCTTCGAAGAGTTGGTAGCGGGTTTTGCCGTCTTGTCGGCAGGATTGGTTTGCGCGGAGACGTAGGCTTGAGGCGGCAGCTGCACGGCAAACGCGTTCTTGTATCGTGCGTCGATTCGCTCCGGATAGGCCTTCAGCATCGCCACGACCCGATCCATGCTGTCGAGCACCTGTCGCAGTCGATTGATGGGACCGCCCTGCGTCAGTGCACGTCCGAGCTCGATTTCCATCGAGTCGAACTGAGGCGACTCAAGCACCACCGACCAGCTGCCGCGAAACGTCGCCTTGACGGCTTTGACGCGCGCACCGATGCGCTTGACTTCCTCGTTAAAGTGCGGCAGATAGCGCACGGCCTGCTCGACGTACTGCGGGTCGCCCGAAAAGGCGGGAAGCTGCAAAAGCCGTTCGATGGGCTCGTCGTTGCTGATGTATAAGACGCCGTCTTCGCTTACCAGACGCCCGTCCTCCCAGATCGCAACCGACTGATGGCGCTTGACTTCGATGTAAAGCGAATCCGGCCACAGACGCGAGACATAGGCCGACTTGATCCAGGCGATTCCTTCCACCGCCTGTTTGACGGCGCAGATGTCGGCCGTCAGAATATTGCCCGACAGGGCGCCTTCGACCGTCCGGGTCACTTCCTGCAGGCCGCTTGCCTCCACCGGACCTCGAACCTCAATGGTCTTGATGTCCAGAAAAGGAGAACGCACGACGATCCAGGTCAGAAATCCCAGCACCGCAAGCGCCGCAATCAGGCCGCTTCCTCGGACAAGCGATCGGGCAAGCTTCACGCACCGACCTCCTTAACTCAGCGGCGCGCCGCGCCGTCGAGCTCGGCGTGTGCGGCAAGCCACAGGCAAAGCTTCTGATAATCCATGCCCACGGCCCTCGCGGCCATCGGCACGAGGCTGTGCGGCGTCATGCCGGGACTCGAATTGAATTCCAGCAAAATGAAGCTGCCGTCTTCGCGCAGCATCGCGTCAATGCGTCCCCAGCCACGGGCGCCGATCGCCGCAAAGGCCGCTTCGCAGGTCGAAAGAACGTTCTGCGTCACGGTCTCATCCAACTGCGCGGGGCACTCGTACTTCACGACATCGCCGAAATACTTGTTCTGGTAGTCGTAATTGCCTTCGGGCGCCCTGATTTCAATGATCGGAAGGGCCTTGCCGCCCAAAACGGCAATCGTAAGCTCCCGCCCGAACCAGCGCTCTTCAACGAGCACCTTGTCGTCAAAACGCAAAGCCTGCGCGAGCGCCTCACGAATCTCTTCCACGGAAGCGCCCTTGAGCTTATACACACCCACCGACGAGCCTTCGCCGGAAGGCTTGACCACGACGTCACCTCCGAGTGTGTCCAAAATTTCCTGCGCCTGATCAGGGCTCGTTGCCACAAAGCCCTTGGCAACGGGAATGCCCGACTGCGCCCAGACGCGACGCGTCGTGTCCTTATCCATCGTAAGGGCACTGGCGCGTACACCCGCACCCGTGTACGGAATCCGGAGGTACTCCAGCACCCCCTGCACGCAGCCGTCTTCGCCGAAGCGGCCGTGCAGCGAAATCACCGCTCGGTCGTACTGACCGCGCAACGTCATGAGGTCTGTCTCGGCCGGATCAACCTTATGCGCGTCGCATCCGGCGTCCAGCAAAGCCTTCAGAACGCCCGAGCCGCTGGAAAGCGACACCTCGCGCTCGCTGCTAAAGCCCCCCATCAACACCGCGACGCGGCCCAAAGACTTGGGATCAATCGTTGCTGCGAAATCCATTCTTTTTATTCCTTTGCGTTAAATGATCTTGCCGGAGAGTGCCTGCGGCACGCGCGCCACATTGCCCGCCCCCATCGTGAGCACCACATCGCCCGCCTGCACGATCGAGCGAACAGCCTGCGGCATTTCGGCCGCGCTTTCGCAGAAAACGAGCCCGTCACAGCCGTTGAGTCTCAGCACGCGCGCGAGGTCGCGGCCGCAAGCGCCCGGAATGGGGTCTTCGCCGGCGGGATACACGTCAGCGAGCACCAGACGGTCGACCTGCGAGAGCACCTTGATGAAGTCTTCAAAGCAGTCGCGCGTGCGCGTGTAGCGATGCGGCTGGAAGGCAAGAACCAGGCGCTTTTCGGGCCATGCGCCGCGCGCAGCGGCAATCGTTGCGGCCATTTCGTGCGGATGGTGTCCGTAATCGTCAACGAGCGTAAAGGTTCCTTTTTCGGGGTATTCGGGATCGACGGGCACCTCGCCGTACTGCGCAAAGCGGCGGCCCACGCCCGTGAATTCGGCGAGCGCCCGCACGATGGCTTCGTCGCTTACGCCCACAAGCGTGGCAATGGCCACGGCCGCAAGCGAATTGACCACGTTGTGCATGCCGGGAAGGTTGAGCACCACGGGCAAGGGATCATGGCCCTTGCGCAGAATCGTGTAACGCATGCGCGTGCCCTCGCTTCGCACGTCAATGGCGCGCACCTCGGCTTCCGGATTCAAACCGTAGGCCACCACGCGACGGCTGATCATGGGCACGATCGAGGCAACGTTCTTGTCGTCGGTGCACAACACCGCCACGCCGTAAAAGGGCAGACGACCGATGAAGTCGATGAAGGCCTTCTTCAAACGGACGAAATCGTGCCCGTAGGTGTCCATGTGATCCTGGTCAATGTTGGTGACCGCAGCGATCACGGGCGACAGATTGAGAAAACTCGCGTCCGACTCGTCGGCCTCGGCAACGATGTATTCGCCCGTACCAAGTTTGGCGTTGGCGCCGGAACTGTTCAAACGCCCGCCGATCACGTAGGTGGGATCAAGCCCTCCTGCTGCGAGCATCGAAGTGGTAAGCGACGTCGTCGTGGTCTTGCCGTGCGTACCGGCAATGGCAATGCCCCGGCGCAGGCGCATGAGTTCGGCAAGCATCACGGCGCGCGGCACCACGGGAATGTTGGCCTTGCGCGCGGCCTGCACTTCGGGGTTGCTTTCGTGCACTGCCGAAGAGACGACAAGGCAGTCGGCCCCGTCGATGTTTTCCTTGCAATGCCCCTGGTAGATCGTGGCGCCCAAATGCTGCAGGCGTTCCGTGACGGGACTTTGCGACAGGTCCGAGCCGCTTACCGTATAACCGAGGTTCAAAAGGACTTCGGCAATGCCGCACATGCCCGTGCCGCCGATGCCTACGAAGTGAATGTGTTTGACGACAAACTTCATTTTTCTTTCTCCAGCCTGCTTATCGGGCCGCTTCCTCGATCATGTCGCACACGGCGTTGACGGCATTGGCGCGCGCAAGGCTTCTGGCGTTGTGCGCCAGCTGCAGGATGCGGTCGCGCTTCAAACCCATCAACACGCCAAAGAGATGTTCCTTGGTGAGCTGAGACTGCTCAAGCAGGACGGCCGCGTCGTGGCCTGCCATATAACGGGCGTTTCCGAGCTGATGCTGAGTGGTCTTAACGACGAAGGGCACCAAGACGGAAGCGGCGCCCGCAGCGCAGATTTCGCTCACGGTCATCGCGCCGGAGCGGCAGATCACCACGTCGCTCTCAAGATAGGCCTTAGCCATGTCATGGATGAATTCCACCACTTCGGCCTGAATACCCAACTGTTCGTAGCGCGCCTTGACGGCCTCGACGTTGCCCTTGCCCGTCTGATGCAGTACGGTCGGACGCTTGTCTTCGTCAAACATCGCAAGCGCCTCGGGCACCGTTTCGTTCAACACCTTGGCGCCGAGACTGCCGCCGAACACGAGCAACTTCATCGGGCCGGTACGGCCGCTCAAGCGCTCTTCAGGCGCAGGCAGAGCTTCGATTTCCGCGCGCACGGGGTTGCCCGTGATGCGTCCCTTTTCGTTGGAGGCGCTGCGGGCACTGCCGGCAAAGCCGCAGGCAACGAGCTTGGCCTTATCGAGCACAATCTTGGAGCTCATCAAAATGTCGGCGTCGCAGTTCATCAGCACGATCGGTGTCTTGACGCTTTCGGCCCCCTTGCACACGGGAACGGCAATGTAGCCGCCGGTGGTAAAAAGCACGTCGGGGCGCATCTGTGCAAAAAGCTTCTTGGCTGCATGGGTCGACTTCACAAGCTTGATGGCGCCCGAAACCAAGCCCGAGAGACCGCGGCCGCGCATGCCGCGGAAATCCAGCCCGTGAAAAACGATGTCATCGCGCCCGACCAGACCGCCTTCCATACCGGTCTGCGTGCCGATCCACTCAATGTCCCAGCCGCGGCGTCGCATCTCTCGGGCCACAGCCAAGCCCGGCATCACATGTCCGCCGGTGCCGGCCGCCGCAATCACCAATTTCTTCCCGCTCATTTTTTTCTCGTTCCTACTTAAAAAATTCTGTACCTGAAAGTGTTTTCGCTACACCTTGCCGCCGCGCATGAGAATACGGTTTTCTCGGTCCACACGCAAAAGCAACCCTACGGCGGCCAGCGTAAAGAGCAACGACGAGCCACCGTAGCTCATCAGCGGAAGCGTCAGACCCTTGGTGGGCAAAAGTCCCGTAGCGACGCCTGCGTTGATCACTACTTGAATGCCGATCCAGATGCCCACACCCTCGGCCACAAGACCGGAAAACACGCGATCGAGCTTGATGGCCTGTCGACCGATGGCAAACGCGCGGCGCACGAAACAGTAATAGCCGATCAAGACGCCCGTGACGCCTACAAAGCCCAGCTCCTCGCCCAACACGGCCAAAATGAAGTCGGTGTGCGCTTCAGGCAAATAATGCAGTTTCTCAACGGAAGCACCCAGCCCCACCCCGAGCAGTTCTCCGCGGCCGAAAGCAATCAGCGAGTGACTCAGCTGGTAGGCCTTATTGAGCGCATAGTCGCTGCTCCAGGGATCAAGATACGCCATCACACGCTGCAGTCGCCACGGCGAGTCGTAAATCATGAGTGTCACCACCGCCACCACGGCGATGGACACCACCACGAAGATGCGCAAATTAAGGCCACCCAAAAAGAGCACGCCCATGGCGATTGCCACGGTCACCATGATGGCGCCCAAGTCAGGCTGCAGACTGATGAGGCCGGCCACCATACACATCACGAGCGCCATGGGCCCCAGCCCCTTACTGAACGAATGCATGTAGTCCTGACGGCGCACGGTAAAGGCGGCGGCCCCGAGCAAAATTGCAAACTTGGCAAACTCGGTGACCTGCAGATTCATGAGCCCCAGATTGATCCAGCGTCTTGAGCCGTTGACGGACTTGCCGACACCGGGCACCAGAACTGCAACGAGAAACAGGACGGCTGCCGCCATAAGCCATGGCGCAAGCTTGTACCACACGCGCATCGGAATGCGGCAGACGGCGTAGGCCGCCACGATGCCCAGCGCAATCGAACTCAGATGCCGCAGCAAAAAGTGATATTGCGTTGTGTTGTAGCGGGGGCTGTCGGCCAAGGAAATCGAAGCCGAATAGACCATGAGCGCGCCCATGGCAAGCAGCCCAAGCGTGATGAACACCACGGCCGGGTCGTATCCGTCGGCGCGCATGTTCGTGGTCCGCCCCCTTAGAACCGGCTCATCGGCCCAGGCGCGATAGACGGGCGCCTGCGGGGTTTCCTTGCGTGAAAAGAGCCCCATCAGTCAAGCTCCCGTTTGCTGCCGGAAACGCGCGCGGCAATTTCTTTTGCCTTCGTCACAAAGCGCGCGCTGCGCTCGGCATAGTTGGCAAACATGTCCCAGCTTGCGCAGGCAGGCGACAGCAGCACGACGCCGCCCTCGGGCACGTGATCAAAGGCCATCTGAACGGCCGCTTCAAAGTCGGTGCCGGCATTTTCCAGGCAAATTCCGCTTGCGGCGACTCCCTCTTTAATCTTGTCGGCATCGCGCCCGATGAGCACGGCGTAGTCGGCATATTGAGCCAAAGCCTTTGCCAAAGGAGAGAAGTCCTGTCCCTTGCCGTCACCGCCCAAAATGATGCTCACGCGGCGGCCGGACTTGCCCAGACCTTCGAGAGCTGCCTTGACGGCCCCGACGTTGGTGCCTTTGCTGTCGTCGATGAATTCGATGCCGTTTACCGACAACACGGGCTGCACGCGATGCGCTTCGCCTCCATAGGTCTTGAGCACCTGAAGCGCTGCTCCCAGGGGAAGTCCCACGGCTTCGATCAGGGCAAGCGCGGCAAGCGCATTCATGGCGTTGTGGCGCCCCCGGATACGCAATGCCTCAACAGGCATCAAAAGTTCGAGCGACGAGGTTTCGCCAAAAAGCGCCGCTTTCTTTTCACTTTTCCACTGCACGGCGGGGCGCGCCTTGCGGGCAAGCCACTCCACGCCCTCTTCGCTTACGATCCCCCACTGACCGTCGGCTTCGGGAGCCGAGTCGCCGAAACTCACCGAGTTCTCGGGCATGAAGGCGCGCATGCAAGCCTCATCATCGCGATTGAGCACGCGCAGCGTGCGATCAGAGAAGATTTTTGTTTTGGCCGCTTCGTAGGCCGCCATCGAGCCGTGCCAGTCCACGTGATCTTCGGTGAGATTCAAAAAGGCGGCGGCTGTGCAATTGAGGCTCGTCGTGGTCTGCAATTGAAAGCTTGAGAGCTCCAGCACCCAGACGTCAGGCAGCGTGTTGTCCTGCAGATGGCGGTCAAGCTCCATCAGAGCACTCGGGCCGATGTTGCCGGCCACAACAGTCGAGCGACTGGCGGCAGCCATTTTGCTCGTGAGCACAGTGGTGGTGGTCTTGCCGTTGGTGCCGGTGATGCCGATCACGATGGGCTTGTAGGCGCGGTAGCTTTCCAGGCGCTTGAGTTCTCGCGCAAAGAGTTCGATTTCGCCCACGACCTCGGCGCCTTGTTCGCGCGCGGCTGTGACAAGCGGAGCCGCCTTGGAAAACTCAGGCGACAGGCCGGGACTCAACACCAAAAGATCAATGCCGTCGGCAATGAGCGACACGTCGAAGTCCGAGCGGACGAACCGAGGTTTGGAAGCGTCAGACTCAAAAAGCTTGAGCCCCGAAGGGTGAGATGCGCCGTCAACGATCGTGGTTTGCCAACCGCGGGAATGCAAAAAGCGAGCCGCTGCGGCTCCCGACGTGCCGCATCCGAGCACCAACGCCTTGCGTCCGTTTTCCAAGCGAATATGCGCCACAGCTTCCTCTCTTTAGTGCAAACGCGCCGCTGCCTGTGCCGGCCGACGGCGCGTCCGCTTGTCTTTAATCGGCTGATTGATCAGCGAATTTTAAGGGTAGACAGACCAATGAGCACCAGGACAAACGTGATGATCCAAAAACGAACCACCACCTGCGTTTCTTTCCAGCCCTTGAGTTCGAAATGATGGTGAATCGGCGCCATCAGGAAGACGCGCTTGCCGTGCGTCAGACGGAAGTACGTCGTCTGAATCATCACCGAAAGCGTTTCGACCACAAAGATGCCTCCCATGATGGCAAGCACGATTTCCTGGCGCGTGATCACAGCGATGGTCCCCAGAGCGCCGCCCAGCGCCAAAGCGCCCACGTCGCCCATGAAGACCTGCGCGGGATAGCAGTTAAACCACAAAAATGCCAAACCGGCACCCGCAAGCGCCGCGCAGACGACCACGAGCTCGCCCGCACCGCGGATATATTCGAAGTAGAGGTAATCGGCATAGTCGGGGCGGCCCACCACATAGGCAAAGATGCCCAAGGCGGAACCCACCATCACGCAGGGCAGAATCGCCAGACCGTCCAGACCGTCGGTAAGATTGACGGCATTCGACGTCCCCACGATCACGATATAGGTGAAAATCACGAAACCGAATACGCCGAACGGGAAAGCAATCTGCTTGAAAAACGGCACCGTCAGCCACAGTTTGCCCGGAGAACTGAACGTAAATCCGCTCTTGATCCAGGCCCAGATGGCCGACCAGACGCCCGCTTCTTCCGGCATCGACAGAGTAAAGGCGAGATAGACGGCTGCAATCAGGCCGATCACGCTCTGCCAGGCAAACTTCTCGCGGGCACTCATGCCTTCGGGATTGTGGTGCACGACCTTGCGATAGTCGTCGGTCCACCCGATTGCGCCATAACCCAGCGTCACAAAGAGCACCACCCACACGAAGCGGTTGGAAAGATCCATCCACAAAAGCGTCGAAATGCCGATCGCAACCAGAATCAACGCGCCGCCCATCGTGGGCGTGCCGTCTTTGACAAGATGGCTTTTGGGGCCGTAGCCGCGCACCGCCTGACCGATCTTCATGGCGCGCAGGCGCGCAATCACGGCCGGTCCCGCGGCAAATCCGATCGCCATGGCGGTAAGCGCCGCCAGCACCGCCCTTAAACTCAGATAGTTAAAGACGGAGAAAAACCGAATGTCTTCGGAAAGCCACTGAAAAATATACAAAAGCATCGGGACCAACCAGTGCGGACGTTTCCTTGTCGCCCGCTTTGCCTGAAAAAAGATCGAATTGTACGCCGTCTGCGTTGACGGTCTTTGTGTTTACTGCGCCGTGCCGGGATCCTTCAAAAGGCTTTCCACGACCCGATCAAGCCGCTGGGAGTGACTCGCTTTCACCAGAACGCTCGCGGGCGTACGAACGGCTTCGCGCACGGCCCGAAGCAGCATGTCGGTGGCATCATAATGGCGTCCAGCTGCACCGAAGGCCTGTACCGCGTGAACCATGTCGGGCCCCGTTGCCAAAAATCGGTCAATGCCCTTTTGTTTGGCATAGCGTCCGATTTCGGCATGAAACTCGACGTGTTGTTCGCCTGTTTCAGCCATGTCGCCGGCAACGAGCACGCGCGGCGCGGGTTGTGCGGCGAGCACGTCAATGGCTGCACGCATACTGTCGGGATTGGCGTTGTAGGAGTCGTCAATCAGAAGAGCCCCGCCGGCGAGCTGATGACGTCGTCCGCGTCCCGGCAGCGCTTCGAATCGCGCAAGACCGCGCGAGACGGCTTCCGGCGTCACCCCCGCGGCAAGCGCCGCCGCGGCCGCAGCGGCTGCATCGTGTTCGGCGTGCTTGCCGCTGATGGCCAGCGTCGTTTCGATTCGAGTGTTTTTGCACTGAATGATGAGCTTGTCGCCTTCTCGGCGCGTTGTCAGATCGGCCGTGGGGCTTGCGCCTTCGCAATAGCGCGTCACCTGGCAGCCGCGGGCGCGGGCGTAATCAAGCCACAGCGGCAGGCAGGCGTCCTTTTGCGGCAGCACCGCCTTGCCTTTGGCCGACAAGGCGACAATTGCAAAGGCGTTTTCGCGAGCGGATGCCTCTACGCCGTCCAAGAATTCCTGATGTTCGCGCTGTGCGTTGGTGATCACCGTCACGGTCGGACGAATCCAGCTCACGAGCTTGGCCATTTCGCCGGGATGACTGATGCCGGCTTCGATGACCGCCACCTTGGTTTCACGATCGAAGCGAAGCAGCATCATCGGCACGCCGATGTGGTTGTTGTAGTTCTTCTCGGTGGCAACGACGCGCGACTCGCCCACAAAAGAGCGCAGGATCGTGGCGATCATCTGCGTGGTGGTGGTTTTTCCGTTGCTGCCAGCCACACAAATTACCGGCACCGCAAACTGACTGCGCCAGGCGCGGGCAAGAGCCCCGAGCGCCTCTTGCGTATCGCGCACGATGATCTGCGGGCAGCTTGCCCCCGTATCACGCTCAACCACCACGACGCTTGCGCCGTCTCGGGCCGCCTGCGCCGCGTAGTCGTGTCCGTCGAAGCGCTCACCCTTGAGCGCCACAAAGACGCTTCCCTGCCGCACCTGCCGGGAATCGGTGCACACCGGGCCCAAATCGGCTCCGGTGGTGTTGCCGAGCGTGCGCACTATGACCGTCGCGAGCGCATGCTCGAGCGTGCTCATCGTCCAAGTGTTCTTTCCAACCATCTTCGTCTTCAGTTCTTCTGTGCCAGACGCGCGTGCCGCTCGTTAAAGGCTTCGCGCGCCGTTTCCAAATCGTCGAAAGGATGCCGCACGCCGGCGACTTCCTGATAATCCTCGTGTCCCTTGCCGGCAATCAGGACGACATCCCGGGATTGCGCCTGGCAAATGCTCTGAACAATGGCCGTGCGGCGATCAAGTTCCATACGCACGGTGTGCTTGCGATCCGCCGGCACCCCGGCTTCGATCGCCCGCGCAATGGCGGCGGGATCTTCCGTTCGGGGATTGTCGCTCGTGATGACGCAAGCGTCGGCAAGTTTTGAAGCCGTCTCGCCCATGATGGGGCGTTTGCCCGCGTCGCGATCGCCTCCGGCGCCAAAGACGCAGATCAATTTGCCGCCGCGGCTTTCGGCCGTCTCGCGCAACGCGCAGAGCACCTTTTCGAGCGCATCGGGCGTGTGGGCGTAATCCACAACGGCAAGCGGCGCCTGCGGCCGTGTGACGCTCTGCAGTCTTCCGACAGGCGCGTGCAGCGTTTCGAGCGCGCGACAGATCGCTTCCACGTCAAAGCCGAGGCTCAGCGCGGCCCCCGCGGCGCTCAGGAAATTGCTCACGTTAAAGCGACCGAACACCCGGGTGGCGACTTCATGGCACTTTCCTTGCCAGCACAACGTAAAGCGCATGCCGCTTTCGTCGTGCGTGATGCGTGCAGCGGTAAGCATTTCGCATCCGTCCACAACGCAATCTTCGTAGAGGCTCGTTGCGATCGTGCGCACGCCGCGCTCAAGCGTCCGGACGATGAAACGGCGACCGGCCGCATCGTCGGCGTTGATCACCGCGGTTTTCAGTCCCGGCCAGTCGAAGAGCACCGCTTTGGCCGCTTCATAGGCCTGCGTAGTCTTGTGGTAGTCCAGATGGTCGCGCGTCAGATTGGTAAAAACGGCCGTTTCAATGGCCGTGCCGTCAAGGCGATGACGCACGAGACCGATGGAACTTGCTTCGAGCGCAAAAGCTTTTGCTTGAGCGCTCTTGAGCTTTTTAAAGGTCAGTTGGAGTGTTGCCGCATCGGGCGTCGTAAGCCCTGCTTCCTCGATCTGCTTGCCGTCGAGAAATGTGCCGACCGTACCGATCGCCGCCGTGCTCATGCCCAGACGCGAAAGGAGCGCCGCCACCCAGTGGCTCGTGCTCGTCTTGCCGTTGGTGCCCGTGATCGCGATGCCGTGCATGGTCTTTGAGGGCTCACCGTAGTAAAGCGACGCAATAGGCCCGAGCTTTGCGTGCAGATCGGGCACTTCGGCGTAGGGAAGCCCCGCGCACTTTTGCTGAACATCATCACGCTTTTCACACACGATACAGCTTGCGCGGCGGGCGGCCGCCACCGGAGCAAAACTCAAGCCGTCGGCCTTGGCGCCCCTGATTGCCACAAACACGTCGCCCGGCTCAAGTTTTCTCGAGTCCAGACAAAGGCGAGCCTCATCGCCCGCTGTGTAGTGAAGCCACTGCGCGCAAGAAGGCGCCGATACACACTCAGTCATTTCTCTGGCCTCTTACCAAAATGCCGGGAGCGGCACCGAAACCTGCCGCATCGGGATGCACGCCGATCAAGCGAAGGGCGCCCGCCGTGACTTCGTTAAAGACGGGCGCGGCAACAGCGCCGCCGTAGTAACTGCCGCGCGTGGGTTCGTCAATCATCACCGCTACGATCAGACGCGGCTGTCCGGCGGGAGCCATGCCCACGAAACTGGCCACATACTTGTCGACGTACTGACCGTTTTCAATCTTGTTGGCCGTACCGGTTTTACCCGCCACCGTATAACCCTGCACGTTGACGCGGCGGGCGGTGCCGGCCTGCACGGTTTCGGCCATCATGGCGCGCATCTGGCGAGCAACTTCCGGTCGGAAGATCTGCTTGCCCACCGCTTCCTTGCTCGTGCGGCGGAAGGTCAAATCGATGACGTCGCCATTGCGGGCAAGCGCCGTGTAGGCGCGTACAAGCTGCATGAGCGAAACGGAAATGCCGTGACCGTAGCTGATGGTAGCCTGCTCAATCGGGCGCCAGCTTTTGGCGGGTCGCAGCCGACCGCCCGTGGCGCCGGGAAAGCCCGTTTGCGGAGGCGTACCGAACCCCAGGTCGTTGTACATCTGCCAGAGCGTCTGCGGCTGCATTTCCAGCGCGATCTTGGAAGTGCCGATGTTGGACGACTTGGAGACGACCTGGCTTACCGTGATCATGCCGAAATCGTGCGTGTCGCCGATCGTTCTGTCGCCGATCGTGAGTTTTCCGGGAGCCGTTTGCACCAACGTGTCCGGACGCACGATACCGAGATCCAGCGCCTTGGCAATCGCAAAGGGCTTCATGGTGGAACCGGGCTCGAACGTATCGGTGAGCACGCGGTTGCGGATGTTTTCCATGCGCACGAAACGGCGGGAGTTGGGGTCGTACGTCGGCCAGTTGCTCATTGCAAGAATTTCGCCGGTACGCACGTCCACCACAACAACGGCGCCGGCCTTGGCCTGATGGCGTTCGACGGCGTTCTGAAGCGCCTTATGCGCGATGAACTGCAGACGCGAATCGATCGAGAGCACCACGTCGGTACCGACTTCACCCTCCTTCACCCAAACGTCTTCAACAATACGGCCGAGTCGGTCGCGAATGACGCGACGAGAGCCCTGCTTGCCGGAAAGGATTTCGTTGTTGGCAAGCTCCACCCCCTCTCGGCCGTTGTTGTCCGAGTCGGTAAAGCCCACGACATGCGCCGAAATCGGACCGTCGGGGTAATTGCGGCGCACTTCGTTGTTGACGTGAATGCCGGGCAATTGCAACGCACGTACCGCCTCACCCTTCTCGACTTCAATCTGACGGTCAATGTAAACAAAGCTCTTGTTCTTGCGGGCTTGCAAACGCTCGCGAATGGCGGCGCCGGACTCATCCAGAAGAGCTCCCAGCTGGTCGAACTGAGCGTCCGTCAGCCTCAGCGCTTCTCCGGGCTCGGCCCAGACGCTGCGCGCCGGAATGGTGGAAGCCAGAACCACGCCGTTGCGATCGAAAATCTGACCGCGCTGTGCGGGCACGGGAAGCGTGCGGGCATAGCGTGCCTCACCCTGTTTTTGCAGGAAGTCCGTCGAGATGCCGCACTGCAGCCAAAACGCCTTGCCGAGCACGGCAACCAAACCGACAAAAAAGAGGCAGAAAACGACCTTGCTGCGCGTGGCGGAAATTTCAGCGCTCAGCAACGCCTCTTCGCCGCTGTCGGTACGGCGCTTCTTGGGCGACGTATCTTCGCGCCAGAAAGCGAGAACGGCCGAACGAATACGCTCAAAGAATGCAGAAGGTGTCATTTGCGCACCTCCATGTGTTCCTTGAGCAACACCTGCGGCTCGACTTCAAACAAGACCGTGTTGGTGACGTCAGCGGCGATAAAGCCCATTTCACCGGCGCGGCGCGAGACGGCTGCGGGCAGCGCTGCCTTCGAAAGATCAAGCGCCAATTGGCTTGAGTCATCGGCCAATTTTCTGGCCATATCGTTGGCGCGCTCGATTTCCACGAAAAGCAGACGCACTCGGTACTGCGTCGTCACCAAAGCGCCCGCGCTCAGAATCAAAACGATCGCCGAAACGAGCGCCACCACAAAAAGGAAACGCTCCGAAATAAACGCCAAGGTGTGCGAGCGAGTCATCGGCGCCCTCCCTTGCGATTGTCGGCGTCCGTCGCGGGCTCACTCCAGAGAGCCTCAGTGCGCTGCGCCGTACGCAAAACGGCACTGCGGGCGCGCGGATTGGCTTCGCACTCTTCGACTGAGGGCTTGATGCGGCGCAAATCGGTCCAAAGCGCCGGCGCAAAGGCGTCCGCCGGCAAGGCAATTCGGGAATCAACGGCCTTATCCGGGTGCGCACCGGCATCCAAGAACCGCTTGACGATACGGTCTTCAAGCGAATGAAAACTGATAACCGCCAGGACACCATCGGGCGCCAACAGGCTGCCGGCCGCTGACAACGCACGCTTGAGTTCATCAAGTTCGCCGTTGATCTGGATGCGGATTGCCTGAAAACTGCGCGTAGCCGGATGCTGCGCCGAATCGTTCTTGTTTTTCGGAACCGTGCGGGCTATCAGCTCGGCCAATTGCGCCGTGCGCTCGATCGGGGTTTCTTCACGCGTACGACAAATGGCGCGCGCGATTTTTGCGGCAAAGCGCTCTTCGCCGTAGTCGCGCAAGACGCGGGCGATATCGGGCTCAGACGCCTGCGCAAGCCACTGCGCGGCCGTCAATCCGCAGGTCGTATCCATGCGCATGTCGAGCGGCCCGTCCATGCGAAATGAAAAACCGCGGTCGGCTTCGTCGATTTGGGGGCTCGAGACGCCAATATCCATCAGAATGCCGTTGACTTGCGTGACGCCAAGTTCCGCAAGTTTTTCCTTCATTTCGGAAAAAGGCGCGTGCACGATCGAAAAACGGGGATCGTCGATCGCAGCGGCCGCCCGGATCGCTTCCGGGTCGCGGTCAAAGGCAATGAGGCGCGCATCCGGGGCGATGCGCGAGAGAACGGCGCGGCTGTGCCCGCCGCGGCCAAAGGTGGCGTCAATGAAAATGCCGTTGTGCGCGCGGCTGACTTCGTCGGCCGCTTCAGTCAGGAGTACGGTACGGTGAAGCGCTTGAGAATCGGTCATTTCGGTCATGTTTGCCTACCCTCAAGCGTTAAAACTGAAAGTCGCCGGCGGCGGCTTCAAAACCGGCTGCCGCAGCCTCTTCTTCGAGCTTGGCAAGACGCTTGGCGTCCCAGAGCTCGAAGTGTTCGCCCATGCCGACAAGGGCCACTTCTTTCTCGAGACCTGCGAGAGTACGCAGGTCGGCAGGAATCAGCACGCGGCCAGCCTTGTCAACCGTGAGATCAACGGCGCTGCCGAGCACGATACGCTGCAAAAAGCGTGAGCTGTAGGGAAGCGCCGCAATGGCTTCGCGCTTCTTTTCCCAGCGGTTGCGGGGGTAAATCAACAGGCACCCGTCGGGGTGGCGCGTGACGGTCACTTCAAGCGCGCACGACAACGCAAGAGCCTCGCGGTGACGACTTGGCATCGTCATGCGACCCTTGGCATCGAGCGACAATAATGAAGTCCCCTGAAACACGGCACAAACCTGTACAAAAACGCACGAAAATCGTGCGTGACGAAGCCGCTTTGGGCAAAACTTCAAGAGAATCAAGCACTTGAAGAACCCCGCAGCCGATAGCGAGAAAAATCCCCACTTTTTCCCACTCTTTTACACCAACACTCTACCACAACGGCGCCGTTTTCGAGGTTTCTTCATCGCTCAAAATCTCGTCAAAGCCTTGTTTTCGCTTTTGTTTTTCACCTTTGAAAGTCCGCGCACCTCAGAAAAGATCGGCTGCGCGCACGTTTTTCAAATACCGCCGAACGGACGGGGTCTCCGGGTAAATGGCGTTCACTTCCTCCCAAAAGGCTTGAGAGTGATCAAAATGCCGCAGGTGAACAAGCTCGTGCACGATGATGTAGTCAAAAACAGCGGGCGGCAGACAGATCAAGCGACAGGAGAGTCGAATCGATCCGTTTCGCGAGCAACTCCCCCAAAGCGTCTTAGCGTTGCTTGCCGACACCTTCTTGGGCTGCAGGCCGGTTTTGTTCACCCAGTAGGAAACGCGCTCGGCCATGCGCTCCGCAAAGCGCGCCTTGAGCCACTTCTGCACAATGGCTGAAACGTCCTCGCGTCTTGCAGTTGCTGCAAGCTTGACGCAAAGCTCCTTGGCATCTTCAGAAATTCGCGTGCGGTCAATGTTGGGATCACATCGCAAGGTGAGCACATTTCCTTCATAGGCAACGCGCCCTCCGTCGCAAAGCAGTGCGCACAAGGGGTTTGCCTTGCGACGGTTTTCGAGCATGATTTTTTGCAGATGCATCCAAGAAGCGACTTTCTCGAGATTGGCTTCGATAAAGCGAGTAAGTTCACTCTGGCCTACGCGCGTCGGACAAGAAACGCGCACGCGGCCCTCACGCACCGATACGCGCAGGTACTTGAAGCGCCCGCGCACCACATTGTCCCAACAGCTGCGGCGCGCAAGTTCCAGCAATTCTGCGCGGCGCTCAAGTCGGTCGGACGACTGCATTTCGATTACTTGCCGGATTCGGACTCAAAGCGCTCGATTTCGGCTTCAATCCAGTTGCGCACTTCTTCGTTGAGTTCGTGCGCGGTCTTGCCTTCGGTTGAGATGACGGGGCCGACGCTCACGGTAATCAGTCCCGGATGTTTGGCCACGCTGTTGCGGGGCCAGCAGCGGCCGGAATTGAGCGCAATGGGAACCACGGATGCACCCACGGAAATGGCAAAGCGCGCCCCGCCCGTTTTGTAGACCGTGTTTTTTTCGCCCGGCTTGGTGCGCGTGCCCTCAGGGAAAAGAAGCACCCACCAGCCGCGTTTGACAAACGCGCGGCCGCGCTCCAAAAAGAGCTGGTAAGCACTGCGCCCTTCCTTGCGGTCAATGGCGATCATGCGCATGCTCTTTAAGGCCCAGCCGAAGAACGGAATCATGTGCAGGCTCTTTTTGTAAACAAAGCCCGCCGGATTGCCGAGGATCAACGGCAAAAAGAGCGTTTCCCAGGCCGACTGGTGTTTGCTCAGAACCACCACGGGCACTTCAGACGACTTGGGAAGGTTTTCCAAACCGATGACACGGTATTGAACGCCGCAGATCGCACGCAGCGAATTGACCATCAGGCGGCACCACACCAAGGCCACTTTGTTGTAGCGAAATTCTGCGCTCGCAAAGGGCCACAGCAGCAACACGGTCGTGGCCGCCGGAATCAGCGTGATGGAAAACCAAAGATAAAAAATCCAGCCGCGAAGCGTATGCATAGCGTTTATTTCCGTTTTTCTTCGTTTTTTGCTTCAAATGAGTGTTGACGTTACCGGGCCCCTTGATGACAAAACCGGCAGCACCTTCCGCAAAGAAGGCTCTCTGCCGGTTTTGTTCGCTCTAGGACTCAGAGCCCCGTCAGATGGCCAGACGCGAGAGTTCGGCCACGCGGTTCATGAGCGAATAGAGGCGCTTTAGGAGTGCCAGGCGGTTGAGACGCAGCTTTTCGTCTTCGCTGTTGACCATCACGTCGGCAAAGAAGGCGTCGACGGGGTCCTTCAAAGGCGTGAGCGTTGCGAGCATGCCTTCGTATTCGCCCTTCTCGTAGAAGAGCTTGGCGATAGGTTCATGATCGCCCAAAACGTCGTGCAGGCGCTTTTCAGCCTCTTCAACCAGCAGTTCCTTATCCACCTCACCGGTTTGGACATCGGCCGACTTCTTGAGGATGTTGGCGATGCGCTTGTTGGCGGCGGCAAGACTTGCGGATTCCGGCAGCTGCATGAACTTGTGCACGGCGGCAAGCTTCTTGGGCGTCTGAGCCAGATCGGTGTCGTGCTTGGCAAGTACCGCATCGACTTCCTGAGCCGTGTAGCCGGCTTCGCGCATCATCACGCGCAAGCGATCAAAGAAGAAGTGCGTCAGAGCTTCGGAAGCGTCCGTCACACCCTCGACCTTCGTTTCGACCGCAAAGGCGATCGCCACAAGTTCGTCGAGCTTCACCGTGAGGTTCTTTTCGATCAGCATGCGCAACACGCCCAGAGCGTGACGGCGCAGCGCGAACGGATCCTTGTCGCCGGTGGGCATCTGGCCGATGCCGAACATGCCGACCAAGGTTTCTAGCTTGTCGGCAATGGCAAGTGCCGTGGCCACGGGACCATCGGGGAGCACGTCGCCCGCAAAGCGCGGCAGGTAGTGCTGAGAAACAGCCTGCGCCACTTCTTCGGCTTCGCCGTCGTGACGGGCATAGTATTCGCCCATGATGCCCTGCAGTTCGGGGAATTCGCCCACCATCAGAGTACGAAGGTCAGCCTTGGCAAGTTCCGCGGCGCGTTCGGCCTTGACGGGATCGGCACCGATCTTTTCGGCTACGGCGTGCGCAATGGCCTTGACGCGCAGCATGCGTTCGCCCTGGCTGCCGAGCTTGTTGTGGTACACGACGTGAGAAAGGCCGGGAACGCGGCTTTCGAGCGTTGTCTGGCAGTCCTGCTTATAGAAGAATTCGGCATCAGCCAAACGAGCGCGCACCACGCGAGCGTTGCCGGCGACGATTTCATTGCCGCCGTCGGTCGCATGAATGTGCGAAACCAGGCAGAAGCGGTTCATGAGCTTGCCCTGAGCGTCACGCATCGGGAAGTACTTCTGATTGGTCTGCATCGTCAAAATCAAGCATTCTTCCGGAACAGCCAGGAACTTTTCTTCGAATTCGGAAACGTAGATCACAGGCCATTCGGTAAGCGAATTGGCCTCATCAATCAGATCTTCGGGCGCGATGAGCGTGCCGCCGGCTTTTTCTGCGGCTTCGTGCAGCAGTTTGACGAGCATTTCGCGGCGTGCGGCATAGTCGGCCATCACGTGGCCCTTTTCGCGCATCGTCTCTTCGTAGGCGTCGGCCGAAGCGATGTCGATTTCGCCCGCGCTTTCAAAGCGGTGGCCCATCGTGGTGCGGCCGGCCTTAAGACCGAACATTTCAACGTCCACGATGTCTTCGCCATAGAGCGCCACCAGATGCTTGACGGGACGCACGAACTGCACCGTCGTCACACCGTCGGCGAGCTGATAGTTCATCACCTTCGGGATCGGCAAGGCCTTGACGGCATCTTCAAGGGCCTTCTGCAAGGCGTCCTTGACGGCCACACCGGCACGAATGCCCGTATAAACCAGCTGTTCGTTCTTGCCGTCGTTGACGCGCTTAAGTTCAGAAACGTCCGCCGTGATGCCCAAGGCGGCCATCTTCTTTGTCAGAGCGGCCGTGGGCTTGCCTTCGGCGTCCAGACCCACTCGCACCGGCACGAGGCGCTGTTCGAATTCCTTGTCCGGGCTCTTTTCGAGCACTTCGGTAATCAAAACGCCCATGCGGCGGGGTGCGCCGTAGGCCTTGACCGTACTTGCTTCAGTGAGCATCGACTGCGCAGCAAGCGACTTGTGTACGCCGGCGACAAAGGCTTCGGACAACTTTTTGAGAGCCTTCGGCGGGAGCTCTTCGGTCTGCAGTTCAACAAATAAGCTCTTCATTTTTTATCTTCTCTCGCGACAAACTATTAACGGACTTATGCCTTGAGCATCGGGAAGCCCAGGCGTTCGCGCGAGTCGTAGTAGCTCTGCGCCACGGCGCGACTGAAGTTGCGAATACGGGCAATGTAGGCGGCGCGTTCGGTCACCGAAATGGCGCCGCGTGCGTCCAGAAGGTTAAACGTGTGACCGGCCTTGAGAACCATTTCGTAGGCCGGAAGCGCCAGCTCAAGCTCCATCAGTCGCTTGGCTTCGCTCTCGAAGTAGTCAAATTGCTTAAAGAGCTTTTCGGGATCGCTCGCTTCGAAGTTGTACTTACTCTGTTCGACTTCGTTCTGGTGGAACACGTCCCCGTAGGTGAGCGTGTGTTCCTGACCGAGACCGTCCTTCCACTTGGTATAAACCAGGTCAAAGACGTTGTCACAGTTTTGCAGATACATCGTGAGGCGTTCCAGGCCATAGGTAATTTCGCCCGTAATCGGCTTGCATTCCAGACCGCCCACCTGCTGGAAGTACGTGAACTGCGTGACTTCCATGCCGTTCATCCAGATTTCCCAGCCCAGGCCCCAGGCGCCGAGCGTCGGGTTTTCCCAGTTGTCTTCCACGAAGCGGATGTCGTTGACCGAAGTGTCGATACCCAACGCGCGAAGGCTGCCCAAATACAGGTCAACGATGTTAACAGGTGAGGGCTTGAGCACAACCTGATACTGATGGTGCTGATGCAGACGGTTGGGGTTTTCGCCGTAGCGGGCGTCCTTCGGGCGACGGGACGGCTGCACGTAGGCAGCACGCCACGGTTCGGGACCAAGGGCACGTAGGAACGTAGCCGTGTGCGAGGTGCCTGCCCCGACTTCGATGTCAATCGGCTGCAACAGGGCGCAACCTTGTTTGTTCCAATACTCCTGCAGACGCAGGATCACTTCCTGAAAGGTAATCATGGTTCTAAAAAGTTGAAGCGCCCGGTCTCGACATGAGAACACGAAGACGCGTCTGGACAAAAGAATTAGGTGATTTTAGTCGATTGGCGGAAAGGATGCTTTTGTCGGCCCCAAAGGATGCCTACGAAATTGCGCCCTTTGATTGAACGTTTCGTAAGAACCACTCGAGAGCTTGCCCCCCCCCGTCAACACTGCGCTTCTGTCAAGCTCTCAGCTGAGATCACTCCCAAAGGTTTTCCGACAAAAGCCCGCTTACGTTTTCTAGCGGAGCAGTCCGTAACAGTCTTTACCAGTGCAACCTATTTGTTTCTTGCTGCCCATGAGCGGATCCTATATTCAACGATTGCTCTCTGGGCTCTGGCGGCTTTCCCCTTCTGCACCATGGTCTCACTGCACTCTGTTGATTCCAGCAGATCCTCTCGCCAACGGTAGCAACTGAGTTTTTCGCCGCCGTCCAGAGACACTGCACCCCAACTACCGATAGCCCATCCGTATTTGCCTATCCCGGCATAGGCGCTTGCGACATCAAATGTCTCGCCTGAAAACAAATTGCGGCCTTCGTAATTCTGAGCCTGTTTCCCGAACGCTATTCCCTCCAAAGTGGGGAAAATGTCTCTGTGACTCACCCACCGATTCGCGTCAACAACGTTGTCTTCTCCGGCGATTTGTTTCAGAGACTCCGGAAGCCAGAAGATAATCGGCACACCGTTTGCGTGATGCCAATACCCCTGAGACTTATAGCGAAGTCGCGCATTGTGGTCCCCAGTCGCAACGATGATCGACTCGCGTGCACCGGTATTCTTTCGAACTTCTCTGACAAACTTTCCTAAGGAATCACTGGCGTATTGATAAGTCTTCGCCATGCTCTCCAGAAGTTCTTTTCTGTCATCCTCGACAAAATGCGGGTAGACCACCTCTTCGATGGAGGCAAGTTCAACGTCGCTTGGCACTTCATGCGGCGGATGGTTCGTGACAGACAACAGAACGAGCAACACGGGTTGCTGTTTGTCGTTGTTCTCTTTGAGAATCTCAGTTGCCGCTTTGAACATCCAAGCGTCACCCAGACCCCAAGTACTGATCCTTACCTGCGGATACCTCTTCTGGATAGCGTTGGCACCAATAATTTCATCAAAACCTTGCAACGGGAAATTCACATCAACCTGACGCCAGGATTCGTTGCCAGCCGAAAGAAAGACTGTCTTATAGCCTTCTTTCTTGAAATCGTTGACTTTTGAAAAATCAAACGTCTTTCGCCCGTATCGACTCTGCGTTAAGGGTGTCAGAGGGCTGTCGAACAAAATTCCTTCCAAGGAAGGGAATGTCCCTGAGTTCACGCTGATGCCGTTACGGAATACAACCGCATCTGAAAGTTCATCAGCCAACGAACCCAGGGTGTTGCAGTTTTCACTGTGCAAATCAAAGGTGTCACGCCCCATTGACTCCATAATCGCTACCACAACATTCGGCTTTGTCTTCATGGGTTGAGCTGTTACAGGGACATCTTTTCTAACTGACTCCAGCGCAGTTTGTGCTTCCTCCAAGCTCCTAAACCCCAACGCAGTCAGCGCGACCTTCGGATCGCCTTTCAGTTCAAGAACTTTCTGGCCTTTCCATGCTTCATAAAGCGACGCCAGGCCTCCGGGAACCGTTGCGTTCACAAATGCGTTGTTCGTGACGGCGAAATTCTGTTGTCTCAGCGGAAAAGTTCCAAAACTTCCTCGGATCATGCCGCCGAGCAGCACGGTACCAACCAAGACCGCAACGATGAGTTTCGTTTTGCTCTGAGGCGAAGACAGTTCCTCGCCATTAAACACTATTCGCCCCAACGCCAAAGGAACAGCGATCAACACAATCAAACTAGACAGATACTGAAATATCGGCCAATCAGACTGCAACGTTTTCACAATTGCCGTTGTGTCATCTTGGAACAGGCCGAAAATAATCGGACTGATGGGAGTTCGGTAGAAATCGTAGAAACCGAAATTAATGACCGCAACAGTGACGGCGATGGCTGTTGCCAATCCTGCCATCCACACAGCCAGCCGCCAGAATACATAGCGCCACGCCGACAAACATAACAGCAACCAGGCAGGAACAGCCAACGTTGCCAACCATTTGGCATCAACTCGCACGCCCATCCAAGCAGCCGGCAGAAATTCAGCAAAAGTGATTTCCGGCGTCTTATAGGTCACAAAAAACACGACTCTGATCAAACTGAGAATGACCAGAGAGCAAACAAAGAAAACGATAGCTTTGGCTATCCGCTGTTTGAAAGAAAGAGGCGTCAGCATAGTTAAAGAAACAAACGGAGTTTCTCTTCGAAGAAATTGATCATGTAAAAATTGAATCTGCAACCCTCAGCAGCATTCCATCGCAAACTACAAAAGTCACAACTTCTAATCTTCTATGTAGGGGGGGGGGGCGCTATCAATGCCCTCTAGCTCGATCCGAATAAGGATCTGCAAAACCTAAAGCTGTCAAGATCTCTCGCTCTCGAGCTTCCATGACTTCTGCCTCTTCATCTGTCTCGTGATCCCAGCCTTGTGCATGCAAAGTTGAATGCACCAAAAGGTGAGCGAGATGAGATCTGAAAGTTTTGTTCTGTTCCTTTGCTTCGCGCTCCAAGACCGGCGTGCAAATTACGATGTCAGCTTCAGCTGTCGGTTCGTGTTGGTAGTCGAAGGTCAGAACATTCGTTGCGTAGTCTTTTCCTCTGTAGGTTTTATTAAGGTCGTATCCCTCTTCCTGCCCCACGAAACGCACGCAGAACTGTGCCGAAACAGAAAGCGCCGCTTGAACCCACCGCGTCATGTCCGCTCTAGTAGGAAGACGCTTTGACGTATCGTCCGTACGTTCGAATTCGATCTCAAGCGTTATTTTCTTCTTTGCCATGTTTCTCTTCCTTCGCGAGACGAGCTGTTTCTCGACGTTCCTTAGCAGCAGCTTCTGCTGCTTTTTCTGCTTTCTCGTACGCTCTTACAATCGCACCAACCAGCGGGTGTCGAACGACGTCTTCCGTTGTGAAGCGCACGATGGAAATGCCTCGCACGTCTTCAAGCACGTTGCAGGCGTGTGCCAGACCGCTTTTAACGCCCTTAGGCAGGTCCACTTGAGTCGCATCACCCGTGATCACGGCGCGGGTTCCAAAGCCGATACGTGTCAGGAACATCTTCATCTGCTCGGGCGTTGTGTTTTGCGCTTCATCCAGAATCACAAACGCGTTGTTGAGCGTACGCCCTCGCATGAAGGCTAGGGGCGCAATCTCGATGATCTGTTTTTCAATCAGACGTTGCGTCTTTTCAAACCCGAAGAGATCAAATAGTGCGTCGTAAAGCGGACGCAGGTACGGATCCACTTTCTGCACGAGATCGCCGGGCAAGAAGCCCAGGCGCTCTCCCGCTTCAATAGCAGGACGCGTGAGGATGATGCGCTCGACCGCGTCACGTTCGTAGGCGTCTACTGCAGCTGCGACAGCCAGATACGTTTTCCCAGTACCAGCAGGCCCGACGCCGAAAACCACATCGGTCTGCATGATGGATCGCAAGTACCTTTTCTGGTTGGGAGTGCGAGGCTGGAGACCGGCTCGACGAGTTTTGAGCATGAATACTTCATCGTCGTCAATGCTTGAGCCTGTCTGTTCGCTGAGCACAGCCATCTGAACGTCGTTGACGGAAATCTCTTCGCCCGCATGAACACGAGCTGCGCAGGCCTGCAAAACGGCAAAAGCCTTTGGCGCCTCCGCTCCGGCGATTCGGAAGTGATTACCGCGTCGAGAGATTTTGGCATCGAACGCCGTTTCGAGCTGGCGAAGATTTTCGTCAAGAGGTCCGACGAGCATGGCAAGTTCGCCTGCTGTCGCCTCGAAGACATAGACAAAGTCTTTCAAGTCCTTTTTCATGTTTCTTGCTGGTCTTAGGCCAACTCACCGCCCAACGTGTGAGGATAGACCTCAGTGATACGGATATTTGCCATCTGACCGATGAGCGATTCGTCACCCTTGAAGTTCACCACACGATTGTTGTCAGTACGAGCCGACAAGAGTCCTTCACCTTTCTTGGCCTTGCCGAACACCAGGCAACGTTCAACTCGGCCGAGCATGGATTGAGAGATTTCCGTAGCTTTAGCATCAATCACAGCCTGGAGATGCTGCAGGCGCTTGAGCTTAACGTCTTGCGGCGTGTCGTCTTTGTAGGCTGCGGCAGGCGTACCGGGACGTGCGGAATAGACAAATGAGAAGCTTGCGTCAAAGCCGACTTCATTAATCAATCGCATCGTCTCGTTAAAGTCTTCCTCTGTTTCACCCGGGAAACCCACGATGAAGTCCGTTGCGATACTGATGTCCGGTCGTACGGCACGCAATTTTGCTATTCGTCCAAGGTACCACTCGTGCGTGTACCCTCGCTTCATGGCACTCAGAATTCGGTCGGAACCGCTTTGCACAGGCAAATGCACATGGTTAGCCAGCTTAGGCAACCTTCCGTAGGCTTCGATCAAGCGATCCGAGAATTCCTTGGGATGACTTGTGGTGTAACGAATGCGCTCAATACCGGGAATTTCGCTCACGTACTCCAGTAGCGCCGCAAAATCCACGGAATTACCGTCCGCACCACGGCCGCAATAAGCATTGACGTTTTGCCCCAGTAACGTAATTTCCTTGACACCCTGGCTAGCCAAATGCGCACACTCCACCAACACATCCATCAGGGGACGACTGATTTCTTCGCCGCGCGTATAGGGTACTACGCAGTAAGAGCAGTACTTGCTGCAGCCTTCCATCACAGAGACAAAGGCTGTTGCTCCGTTTGCTGTCGGAGCCGGCAGGCAATCGAATTTTTCGATTTCAGGGAATTCGATATCTACTTGAGGTTTGCCCGTGCGTTCTCGTTCAGCAAGAAGCTCAGGTAAGCGATGCAACGTCTGGGGACCAAAGACCACGTCAACCCAAGGGGAACGTGAAAGGATGCGTTTGCCTTCTTGGCTGGCAACACAACCTCCCACAGCAATACGCATGGACGGTTTTTCTTTTTTGAGTTCTCTCAGTCTGCCCAGATCCGAGAAGGTCTTTTCCTGGGCTTTTTCTCGGATCGAACAGGTAACAACAACCAACAGGTCTGCGTCTTCAGGTTGTGCGGTACGCTCATAACCATGTTCTCGCATCAGATCAATGATGCGGGCAGAGTCATAGTCGTTCATTTGGCAGCCAAAGCTGCGGAGATAGATTTTTTTTGCGTTCACGGTTTATGTCCGGTGGCTAAAGGATTATTGGATATTGAGTTAACACTCAACAATATTTACCGCCAAGCCTCCACGGCTTGTTTCACGGTATTTTGATTGCATGTCTTTGCCTGTTTCAAACATGGTCTGCATGACTGCATCGAGACTTACAAAATGACTACCGTCCCCAGCAAGAGCTAAACGAGCGGCATTAACAGCCTTGACTGCTGCTACGGCATTGCGTTCGATACAGGGAATTTGCACTTGGCCTGCTACGGGGTCACACGTAAGACCCAGACAATGTTCCATGCCAATTTCTGCGGCATTTTCCACTTGTCTCGGATTAGCACCCAATACTGCGGCTAATGCTCCGGCAGCCATTGAGCAGGCAACTCCTACTTCACCTTGGCAACCCACTTCGGCACCTGAAATAGAGGCGTTGCTCTTGTAAAGAAGGCCAATGGCGCCTGCAGTGAGCAAAAACTCACGAATGCCTTCAGGATTAGCTCCGGGGATAAACGTGCGGTAATAGCGAAGTACCGCAGGGATAACACCGGCAGCACCATTGGTTGGACTTGTTACCACTCGCCCACCGCAGGCGTTTTCTTCTCCGACAGCAAAAGCCCACGCGTTGATCCAATCCAGAACACTCAAGGGATCGGAAGCTGAGTTGACATGTTTCAACCGTTGCGCCAGATGCTTGGCGCGACGCTTGACGGCAAAAGGTCCGGGCATCGGACCTTCCGTTTCCAGACCTCGGCTGATGCAATCGTTCATAGCATCCCAAACGGCATCAAGCTCCTTGTCGATCTCTTCATCGGTGTGATGCACGCGTTCGTTAGCACGTGCAATCTGGGCAAACGACAGATTGTTTTTGATAGCCAGTTCGAGAAGTTCCGTACCATTGCGATATACGTAAGGTAACGGCTGAGTTTTGCTCTTGGCAACTGCTACAGGTTCATTGGGTACGTCGGGATCGCGTTCGCTTCCGGCCACAATAAAACCGCCGCCCACTGAGTAGTAACGGCGACCCAGCAGGCAATTGCCTTGTTCGTCCAGTGCCGCCAAATCCATCGCGTTAGTATGAAATGCACAAACCTTGTCAGCCGAGAAAATCATGTCTCGGTCGGAATCAAAAGCAATGCTCTTGATTCCTGCGAGATTGAGTACATGATCTTCCTCAGCCTCGCGAGGAATCTCTGCCGATTCTTTGCCGGTGACCGTTGCCGGAGCTTTGCCTGCCAAACCGAGGATCACGGCCTTATCAGTAGCGTGACCTCGGCCTGTCGCCCCCAGACTTCCCATCAATTCGCAAACCACGCGCTGTGTTTGTATCAAAAGTTCCTTTTTCTGGAGCTCCTGCACAAACATCAACGCGGCCCGCATCGGCCCGACGGTATGACTCGAGCTCGGACCGACTCCGAGCTTGAACATTTCAAAAACGCTGGCAGCCATATTGCTCATCTCGATTAGATTTGCTTGTCCACGACCAATGCTGCTTCACAGTGCGTGCGCGGGTCAGTTTTGACATCCACTGGCACACGATCGCCGATCTTCACCTCCTGAGGCAAGCGCACCAAAGCCACCGTAAAGGGACCTTCAGGGACACGGGCAATGGACGTGCAGGGATATTGCGTACCGTTGAGTACAACGTAGGGAACTTCCACAAGCAGTGCCGGATCGAAAGCCACATCAAAGGCCACCAACTGCATACGGTCATAATTGCCAGCCTTAAAACGAGCTTCCGTCAGAGCTCGACCGATAAAGATACGATCCGGATCATCGAAATTCAGAGCACCTTCAAGACCGGTTTCAAGTGGGCTCGAGCTTTCGTCAAGTTCAAGGCCGGCTGCAGGTTCGCGCGCAAAGATTCGCAACGCATCCCATCCGGTCTGTTCACCTTTCTTTGCTCCGGCCTTGATGAGGTTGTCACTCAACGCCTTGATATTGGCTTCGGGGCCAATCGCCAAACACATCCATCCCATATCAATGAAGCGAATGCCGAGGCTTTCGACCATCTGTCCGGGCTGAAGAGAAATACCGTCAATCGGAAGCTTGCCGACAAAGTAGAAGCCTGCAAGCGCTTCAACGCCCACTTCCGCCTCAAAGGCTACGCTCACCTGACGAATCCAGGCTTGAAGGGCATCGGTTTCGTCACCCGCAAGAATGATTTCGTAGGCATCAGTGGCTCGGCGCGCAACCCAGGGCGTGCCCAGCACACCGCCGGTAGCGTTCATTGCCACCGAGCGCTCTACGCCGCCCACGGCAAGCTTTGTGACATCACTTGTCAACAGTCGAGCCAAAAACTTTTCCGCCCCCTGTACCTTGAGAATCGTCACAGGGGTTTCATTGAAGATCACCAGATCCAAAGCCATTTTTTTTATTTTTCGTTAAGTGGTAGTTTTAGTAATCAGTCTTCTCGCACACAGTCGAGCATGTACTTGATGGTACCATCAGGCTGCTTCACCTTTACAAGACCGTGAACATCACTTTCAAAGCCAGGGAATCGGCGAGTAAAGTCGCGCGCAAAGCGCAAATATTCAACAATCTTGGCATTGACGCGCTCGCCCGGCACCAACAGCGGAATTCCCGGCGGATAGGGAGTCAACAGCACAGCAGAGATACGCCCTTCCAGAGAGTCGATCGGCAAGCGATCAATTTCGCCATGGGCGAACTTGGCGTATGCCTCGGTCGGACGCATTGCGGGGATCATTTCAGAGGTGTACATCTGCGTGGTCAAACGTGCTACGTCGTAATCACGATAGACCTCATGCACACTCTGGCAGAGATCACGCAGGCCCATGCCTTCATAATGCGGGAATTCAGAGAGGAAACGCGGCATCACACGGTACAACGGCGAATTGGCATCATATGCATCCTTAAACTGCTGCAGTTCCGTCACCATCGTGTTCCAACGGCCCTTCGTGATGCCGATTGTGAACATGATGAAGAACGAATAAAGCCCCGTCTTTTCAACGATGATGCCGTGCTCGGCCAAATACTTCGTCACAACGGCCGCAGGAATACCCGTTTCGGAGAAGTCGCCTTCCACAGACAAGCCAGGCGTCACAATCGTTCCCTTGATGGGGTCGAGCATGTTAAAGCCCTCCGCCACCGAACCAAATCCGTGCCAGCTTTCGTTGGCGTGCAGCATCCAGTCTTTCTGGGTGCCGAAACCTTCACTCGGCAACTTTTCCGGCCCCCAAACGGTGAACCACCAGTCGTCATAGTTTTTGCCAACTTCTCGCATCGCACGACGGAAATAAACGGCTTCGGCAATAGATTCTTCAACCAATGCTTTGCCAGCGCGACCTTCCATCATGGCGGCAGCCACGTCACAGCTTGCAATGATTGCGTACTGCGGCGACGTCGACGTGTGCATCATGAACGCTTCGTTAAAGCTTGAGCGATCCAGCTTTTCCGTTTCGGAATCCTGAATACAAATTTGACTTGCCTGGGAAATACCAGCCAAAAGCTTGTGCGTAGAGTGGGTCGCAAAAACCATGCTCTTCTTTGTGCGCGGCTTGTTGCGATCAATGGCATGCATGTCGCTGTAGAAGGGCGAAAATGCGGCATGCGGCAACCATGCCTCGTCAAAATGAAGAATGTCCACCTTGCCGTCGAGCTTTTCCTTAATCACTTCGTCGTTGTAAACGATGCCGTCGTACGTCGACTGCGTGATCGTCATGATGCGCGGCTTAGCATTCTTATTCTTGATAAGCGGATTCTTGGCAATTTTTTCCTGAATCGTTTTCCAATCGAATTCGGAACGCGGGATCGGTCCGATGATGCCGTAATGGTTGCGTGTGGGCATCAGGAACACGGGGATAGCTCCCGTAAGGGTGATCGCGTGAAGAATCGACTTGTGGCAGTTACGGTCCACGATCACGATGTCACCCGGAGCCACCGTGTAGTTCCAAACAATCTTATTTGACGTGGACGTGCCGTTGGTTACAAAGAAGAGGTTGTCACAACCGAAGATGCGAGCCGCATTCTGTTCAGACTTCGCAACAGGCCCGGTATGGTCAAGTAGCTGACCGAGTTCTTCAACGGCGTTGCAAACGTCTGCACGAAGCATGTTCTCACCGAAGAACTGGTGGAACATCTGACCTACTGGACTCTTTAGGAATGCGACGCCACCCGAATGCCCCGGGCAGTGCCAAGAATAGGAACTATCAGCCGCATAGTGCGTCAGCGCACGGAAAAACGGCGGCGGCAGGCTTTCAAGATATTGACGGGCTTCACGAACGATGTAACGCGCCACAAACTCAGGCGTGTCTTCGAACATGTGAATGAAGCCGTGTAGTTCACGCAACACATCATTCGGGATGGACGGTGCGGTCTTGGTTTCCCCGTAGAGGAAAATCGGCACGTCCGGATTCGAGCTTCTGACTTGATGCACGAAAGCTCGCAATTCTGCAATGGCTTCGTTTTCTTCACCGGTGTCGGAAAAATCGTCGTCGTCAAGACTTACGATAAAGGCCGAAGTGCGGCTTGCCTGACGCGCCAGACTCGAGAGATCAGAAAAAGTCGTAACAGCACTGACCTCCTGCCCTTGCGCTTCGATGGCTTGTGCAAGGTCGCGGATGCCAAGACCGGAGACGTTTTCCGAATGGTAATCCTCGTCAATGATGACGATAGGGAAGTGATATTTCATAGTTGGAAACGCAAAGGAAGAAGCCTCCCGCTCGGAATTACCTCAGGCAGGAGATTGCTGTTAATGAATATAGGCGCCAAGTGCGAAAAAAACTGGATACTCCGCAGGCAGTGCAAGTATATCGGCATCGTCCTTGTTCTTGAATAAGACCTGCACACACCACATCCGTTCTTGACTATTCAAACGGATAAAATACGCCCCATTGTCGGACATCAGTCAATTTGACTGCCGCCTCACCGGAACTTTTTTATCTGGATGCTTCTTGTATGTCTCACAGTGCCGCTCAAAAAAACACCACTCATGCAGGTCGTCTCTTCATGATTACAGCTCCTTCTGGAGCCGGCAAAAGCTCGTTGGTTAAAGCACTTTTGGAGAACGATCCCGAAATTGAACTGTCGATCTCGCATACTACGCGTGCACCACGCCCAGGCGAAGTTAACGGACGCGAATACCACTTTATATCCGTCAATGAGTTCGAGGAACGCAAGGCGCGCGGAGAATTCCTTGAGTCTGCCCTTGTGCACGGCAACTATTACGGTACGAGTCGTGTTTGGATTGAGCAGCGAATGGCGGCTGGCAAAGACGTTTTGCTAGAAATTGATTGGCAAGGTGCTCGTCAGGTTCGTTCCCAATTTGAGGGAACCGTGGGCATCTTCATTCTGCCTCCTTCCATTGATGCACTTGAAGCGCGGCTACATAAGCGTGGGACCGATAGCGAAGCCACCATCACCCGCCGTCTAATGGGGGCCGGTGCAGAAATTGCCCACGCTCCTGAATTTGAGTTCGTTATAATTAACGACAGCTTTGACGTTGCTTTGTCGCAACTGATCTCCGTAGTGACAGCCTCGCGCCTGAACTTCCAAAATCAGGCCGCGCGCCATCGCGAACAATTTATCTCGCTCGGCGTCCCTGTCTGATCTCTACCCTGCTGCAACGATTTCCTACTTTTGTAAAAGAAAAATGGCACGCATTACTGTTGAAGATTGCATGAAAAAGATTCCAAACCGTTTTGAAATGGTTCTCTGCGCCGCATACCGCGCTCGTCAGCTCAACGATGGTCACGCACCACGCGTTGATGCCAAGGACAAAAACACCGTGATCGCTCTGCGCGAAATTGCGCAGGGTAGTGTGTCGCGCGAAATGCTTGAACGCGTTTCCTAATTTCTGGCTTGACTCGGGCAACGGACAACCGTTGCGTTGCCCGCAAGCGAAACCAAGCGCTGCCTATCCTATAAAGACTATTTGGGCAGCGCTTTTTTATTTTTAATCATTTTTCGGAAAAGGTCCTATGCTGTTTACCGCCCCTCAAACAGCCCCGGCAACGACTCTGCCCGGCATCATTCGACCTCAACACCCACACTCCGGTCAGTCCGATGAAGACGACTATGACGCCGCCTATTTGGACGCTCGCGCAGATGATATTGTTGGTCAGGAAGCTGACCTTCCTCTCTTTTCTCCCGTCGAGAAAGTCACTAAAGTCGTTACCTCTTCCGAACTGCTCGCCCGTTGCAGTCAATTTCTTTCTAAAGCAGACGTAGAACGTGTTCGTCAGGCATTCATGTACGCCGACGATGCGCATCTGGGGCAATTCCGCAAATCGGGCGAACCTTACATCACGCATCCTCTGGCAGTAGCAAACATTCTGGCAGAGTGGCGACTTGACTCCACCACCATTTGCGCGGGCCTCATGCACGATGTGCTTGAAGACACACCTGTCGCCAAGATTGAAATGGTCGAACGCTTTGGCGTGGAAGTGGCAGAACTCGTTGACGGCGTGAGCAAACTCGACAAGTTGCGCTTTTCATCCAACGAAATCGCGCAGGCTGAAAGTTTCCGCAAGATGTTGCTTGCCATGAGCCGCGATGTACGCGTGATTTTCGTGAAGCTCGCCGACCGTCTGCACAACCTGCGCACCCTCGGGGTGATGCGTCCGGACAAACGTCGCCGCATTGCTAAGGAAACGCTCGAAATCTACGTACCGATCGCACACCGTCTGGGACTCAATACTGTTTTCCGTGAACTGCAGGAGCTGTCCTTCTTCAACCACTATCCGCGTCGATATGAAATCCTTCGTGAAAATGTGATTCTCACGCGCGGAAATCGCAAAGCAGTCTTGGAACGCATTTTGCGTGAAACACGTTCGGCACTGCCCAAATGCGGCATTGTGGCTCAAGTTCAGGGAAGAGATAAGACCATCTACGGCATCTATAACCGTATGCGTGACACGCATGCTTCCTTCTCTGATGTTTTGGATATCTACGGCTTTCGCGTGATCGTGCGCACGCGCGAAGAGTGCTACCTCACTCTGTGTGCTCTGCACCAGCTCTATAAACCTGTTCACAACCGCTTCAAGGACTTCATTGCAATCCCGAAAGCCAACGGCTACAGAAGTCTTCACACCACCGTTATCGGTCCTTACGGCACTCCTGTCGAGTACCAGATTCGTACGGAAGAAATGCACCGCATTGACGAGATGGGCATTCTCTCGCACTGGATCTACAACGACAGTATGGATACCAGCGGTATCCAAAACATGGTGAAGTCCTGGCTGCAAAGTCTGATGGAAATTCAGCGCACCAGTGCCGACAGCAGTGAGTTCCTTGAAAACATCAAGATTGACCTCTTCCCGGACCGAGTCTATGTCTTCACTCCGCGAAGCAAGATTGTGAGCTTGCCTCAAGGTTCCTGCCCGGTTGACTTTGCGTACCAAATTCACACCGATGTCGGTAACAAGGCCATCGGTTGTCGCATCAATGGAGAGCAGCAACCGTTGTCAACGCCGCTCAAAAACGGCGACATGGTCGAGATCATCACAGCGCCCGATGCAGAACCCGATCCCCAGTGGATCAGCTTTGTGCGCAGCGGTAAAGCTCGTGCAGAAGTCCGCCAGTATCTACGCACGCGCAATCCTGAAGAATCGGAAGCTTTGGGTCGTAAAGTGCTCGCCAAAGCTGCCCAGGAAGCACAACTCAACCTTCAAGCTATTCCTGAACCCATTTGGCGTGAAGTGCTTCGTGATGCATCCATCGGAACACGCGAACAACTCTATATTGATATCGGTCTGGGGCATATGCCGGCAGCCGGTATCATCGGCCAAATTAAGACACTGCTGCAGGTAAAGAAGCCAGAACATCCCGCAAGTGAAACCACGGTCACCATTCGCGGCACCGAAGGCATGGCTGTCCAGTTAGCAACATGCTGCCATCCCGTGCCAGGCGACAATATTTGGGGCTTTATGCGCAAAGGACACGGACTTTCCGTACACCGCTCTGACTGCGAACACGTCGCTCGCGGACGGCAAAATGCTCCGCAACGTTGGATGCCGTTGGCGTGGCAAGCAGAAAGCGCAGAAGAAGCCCGCTTTTTTGTTCCGCTGGATCTGGAAATCACCGATGATCGTGCAACATTGGCTTCAGTCGCCACAGAACTCAGTTCCGCAGGATCAGCTATTGTGGGTGTTAATGTCGAACCCGACAAGGAAGGTAAAGAATCTTTGAATCTGATGATTCAGGTTCGAAGCCGACTGCACTTGATGCACATCATGCGTGCGCTCAAACGTATCCCGACCGTGTTGAGCGTAGCTAGACGTTTGGATGGCGACAAACGTATCTTCTTGCCGACTGAGGATCGATAGAGACAGAGCGGGCTCCTTTCGGAGCCCCTTTGCTTTATCAATTAAATTTTGCCGCCGTGATTTTTCAGGTAGTAGTACCGTACGTACTTGGCCATTGTGTAGAAGTAGTGGTTCATGGAGAAAATGAAGCCAAGCTTCCCATCCAAGAAACCGCGATTGATAAAGTAAACCTTGAAGAAGGCCCAGAGCGGTCTTAACACAACATCTCTGAAGAAGTAGCAATTCCTGCCTTCATCAAGATATTTGTCAGCGGCCAGTCTGCTGTAGAGATCTATTTTCCGGTAGTAGGCATCCCAGTTGCGGTATGTGAAATGAATAAGCCGCCCGGATAATTGATCTCTTGGAAACGGCGATTCAATACTTTCATGCACCTTTCCGATAGACGAAGCACCCTCTCTCGGCAAAAATCTCAGAACCCAGTCGGGACGCAAGCATCCATGCGTAGCTGACCCTGATACAAAATGATTTTCTCTCTGGATCATGTATGCCCGCTTCTGCGACGAATCAGACAGCACTTGACAAATAGAGTCACGCAGTTTTGAACTGACTCTCTCATCAGCATCAATCAGCAGAAGCCAAGGCTGAGAAGCTTGCTGCATGCCAAAAGTCTTCTGAGCCCCCCAATCTCCAGCAAGAGATCGATTAAAGATTTTTGCGCCTAACTCCTGAGCTATCTCAACCGTCTTATCAGTACTTCCGTCATCAACAACAATGAATTCTTCAGCAAAATCACAGCTTCGAAGACAATCCTTAATATTTAGCTCCTCGTTACGCGTCAAGAGCACAACGCTAATGGGAAGTTTTTCTTTTGTCATTTGAGGTTACTTCAAAGCCATCGATTTTTGCTATTTGTACTCCACTGCAACTATCTCCAGCACTTCTAACCGTGCGGGGTGATCAATCGTTGCCGGCGTCGGTAATTTGACACTATCACCTTCCCTTTGCTTCAGGAAGACCCGGGCAATCGGACTCACCCAACTCACGTCACCATTTTCCGGATCAGCTTCATCAATGCCTACGATACGAATAGTGTGCTCGGTGCCAGTAGTCAGGTTCTCGTAGGTAACAGTTGCCCCAAAATACACCTGATCCGTGGGTGGGCGTTTCGTAGGATCAACCACCTCTGCACTTTCAATTCGTTTGTTTAGAAAACGTATGCGACGGTCAATTTCGCGCAAACGTCTTTTGCCGTACTGGTAGTCACCATTTTCGGAACGATCCCCATTGCTTGCCGCCCAACTGACCACGTTTACAATGCTCGGTCGCTCAACGTTAACCAAATGCTCGCGCTCATCTAGCAGACGTCGATAGCAACTCGGAGTCATGTAGTTTTTTGTGTTCGCCGGAAGTCCGGGAAGCTTGACTTCTTCACCGTCTTCATCTTCCATCAACATTTCAGTTGCCATTTGTCCAACCAACCATGCTCTATTGCCGATATTTACCACGCATCTGTAGGTAAGTAGGCACCCACTTTTTAAGTGGCGCTGCGTCAATCTCTTTCCAATCTTTAAGACTATGCCCCACAAGTGCTCCACTCATTTTGATGAGCAACACCTCGTCACCCGCCACGATAGCGTCTTCGTTGTAGCTGCCGACGAAAAAGACTTCCCTGTTCTGAGAATCAAACAGATCCTGCCCCACACTGAAATCCTGAATTGGATTTTGAACCGCTAGTACTCTCTTAAGCAATGTTGCACTAACATCATAGGCTGTCGTACGATAATTTATCTCTTGAGGTTGCATTCCCGGCCAATATATAACCAACGGAATTTTAATCTGAGCTACGGAAAAATTTCCGTTGTGCCCCCAATAGTTAAGACCTGAATCATTAAATTCATCACCGTGATCCGACGTGACTATTACTATTGTTTTATCCAGAACTTTTTTCTCTCTGAGAATATCTATAATTTCTCCAATAAGAATATCAATTCCATAAGCAGAGTTCTTATAACGATTAAAATAGGGAACAGGATCAAAATCAGGCGATAACTCAAGATGATTCAGATCTTTCCAGTAGTCCTTGTATGGGACCTCCAACTCTTCAGGTATCGCAGCCGCGTGGACACTATCCAAAAAGATAAAACTCATAAATTTTTGGTCTGCGTCTCGATCTAAAAGCCATTTCTCGAAATCAGCAACACTCTCACGATCTCGATCAATCACGCCGCCAGATCCTGTCGACCCCATCCTTAAAGGTTTAACTCGTGAGAAAACAGTTGAGTAAAATTCTGGTCTTTTCAACGTAGCCGTACTAAACACACCAATGTCATAGCCAGAGTCTATAAATCCGTTCATTAACGCTGGTGAAGTACTGCTCGACAACGCAACTTGCCAATAGAAAGGAGGCAATCCGTAGAACAATCCAAAAATTCCTGATCGAGTAGCATTTCCCGCTGAATAGTGATCTTGAAACCGTACACCTTTTTCTGCAATTTTCGTCAGATTCGGCATGACCAATGGGGTTACGACATCCGATCGCAAAGAATCAATAGCAACAATCAGAACATTTAGGTGTTCTCCCTTCCCATACTCAATAGAATTAAATGGATATCGGAATGTAGTTAATTCATTCGAATAATTAATCTGATCATCTTGTAGAACAACGAGACCAAATTTTGACAATAGAGTATTAGCTCGAATTGGAAAATATAGTGGAACTCGTTCCGCTAAGATTGTCACAGACTTAACATTTTGCGCAACCGAATAGGCGTTTACCAAATTTACGTTCAGGTAACACAATAAAATGGCAAAACAAGACCATAATGCTTTGGCCTTTATTTTTGAAGCTCCCCAAACCAAAATTGCGGTCAAAATTCCCAAGAAACAGATCAAAAACATTATTTTGATCATCATGGCAACCGGGAATGAGAAAACTTCTCTCCCGCCCACAAGAACCAGATCAATCATCGCCCAATTAATATGAAAGCGATATTGTTGATAGACAAACGTATCTGTAACTAGTGCCACTAAAAGGATGAAAGTAAGTCCACAGGCAACCACCCTCCCTATTCTATGACTCAGGAGCGCCAAAGGCAGAACAAGTAGCAACTGCAACAAGAAATGCCCAATAAAAAACACACCTGCGGAAGCACCCAAAACATATAAGTACTGCCACCATCGAGTGTCAGGCAGTCCGGTGAGATAGCGCGAAGAAACAGCGGCTCCAACCACAGCAAACAAAACTGCCAGCCAAGCAATCTCATTTACAAGAACTCGCCCAATGCCCTTATTGTTTTTGTTATTCATGGTTAGATGCTAAGTCAAAAAAACTGCGGCTCGCTCATCTCTTTTTTTGGTTGTGGCTTGACATACGCAGCCGTCCCCCACAAAGGAACAGTGGACAGACTGTGTTTAAAACTGCCTGATGTTTCCCGTGTCGAATATGAAAGATACATAAGCGTTTGGCTTTCTTCGTCAAAAATACGACGGATTTTTAGAGTCTTGAGAAACACGCTCTTTGATTTTTCAAAAACGACCTCGCCTGTCTTTCCTTTTTTAATGCGAGCAATCATTGCCGGCGTAATTTCCCCTGTCTGACGACAACTCACCGCGCTATCAGATGGGTCTGACAAAGAAAGATTTGCCTCAATACTTGCGACATGGCAGGTCACACCAGGTACAAGCGGATCGACAAAGCTGTTTAGTTTGATATCTTTGAGTGTGAAGATCCCCAACGACACATCAGCAACTTCATTATCCGAGCATGCCGATAGGGACAACATTCCAGAAACGACTAGAGCCAGTGCAAGGATTTTCTTCTTCACAACAAAACCTGTCTTTGAAATAAAACAGAACAACCAACAAGCTGGAGCAGAGCTCGCCGCTTGCTAGTCCATTACTGATTTAGCTAATTTACGAGATAGCCTTACTGTCTGAAGCAAACTGAATGTTGTAGAGATGTTCGTAAAAGCCTCTCTTCTGCAGCAGCTCCTCGTGTTTGCCAACCTCGCAAATCTGGCCGTCCTTCATTACAACAATCTTGTCTGCTCCAATAATGGTGGAGAGGCGGTGCGCCACAACGAAGGTTGTGCGCCCCTGCATCAGTTCATCCAATGATTTTTGGATGTATTTTTCACTTTCCGTATCAAGAGCACTGGTTGCCTCGTCGAGAAGCAAGATCGGAGCATTTTTCAAAAGTGCTCTTGCAATCGAAATACGCTGCTTTTGCCCCCCGGATAACCTGCTACCGGCTTCTCCCACCTGTGTGTCTAATCCCTTAGGCAAGGTCTCAAGGAATGGCATCAAATAGGCCGCACGAGCTGCTTCTTCAATTTGTTCTCGAGTGGCGTTTTCGTTTCCATACGCTATGTTTGCCGCAATTGTGTCATCAAACAGGATGACGTCTTGGCTCACCAGAGAAATCTGATCGCGCAAACTCTTCAATGTCACAGAGCTCTGTGCAACCCCGTCAAAATAAATTTCTCCTGAAGACGGAACCCAAAAGCGTGGAATTAAGTTGATTAAAGTTGTTTTCCCTGCCCCCGAGGCGCCGACAAGTGCCACAGTTTCCCCAGCCTTGACATCGAGAGAAAAGTTCTTAACAGAAGGCTTTTCTGCTCCCTCGTATTGGTGTGTAACACCTTCAAATTTCACATTCCCTTGAATGTGTTTGAGCTCATTTTTTCCCGGATCCCTTTCTTCGAACTCATCAAGCATTTCGAAAATACTTTCAGCTGCGACACGTACACGGGACGTAGCACCATTCAGAGACGAAAGATGACGAATCGGCGTCAATAACAAAAGCAACGCCGAAAGAAACGTAATAAATTCTCCAAGCGTCAGCATCCCATGTTGAGCCTGCAACAGAGCAACAATGACAACAATGCTGACAGCGCACATGCTGACAAAGTGCGTCATCGGAGTTCCAGCACCGGACACCATCTGCATTCGGAGTGCAAGCTTTCTCATAAGCCCATTGGCTCCCATGAAACGCTTCTGCTCATATTGGTAGGCATCATATATTTTGACCATTCGTTGGCCTTTGTAGCCCTCTTGAACAACACTTGTCAGATCAGCTAATGCCCTCTGGAAACCTCCGCCATAGCGACGAATTTTCTTTCCAACCCAACGGATGATCAAAGCCAAAAATGGAGCTACAACAAATGAAACGAGGGAAAGTTGCCAGTTGTAGTAAAAAAGCACACATAGCAAAGCAACAATCTGAAGTGAGTCCCTGAAAATTGTTGCAATAAGTTCCGCCGCAGTACCAAGCGCCGTACCTGCCTGATTGATGAATACTGATACCACCGTTCCGGAGTTTCTTTTCTGGTATGTACCAGCAGGCCAACGAAGTACGCGTGAAAAGAGCTGCGTCCGAAATCTGTACAAAATATCCTGGGAAATTTTCTGCAGAAAATACGAACTGGTAAACGAAGAAATTCCATATGCAAAGGAAATGATCAAAAGTGAACCGGGAGCCCACCAGATTGCTGTCGGATCCTTCTCGTAAAATCCTTTATCGGTCAATTGTCCAACCAAAAGAGCTATCAGCGATGAGGATCCCGCTGTCACCACCATGGCACACATCGCGAAAGCAAGCCATTTTTTATAGCTGAGTACATGCGCAAAAAGGCGACGTACAGCGTCCTGCTGTTTGTTGTGCAACATGTCCATGGTGTTGTTATCTATGCTTTGATTCATTAAAAGGAATCCTTCGAATTGTTCAGATTTCGATCGTGAGATTTTACAATGTGCCCATGCTAGGTTGTAACAGAAGCAAAGCGGCTGAAAGACGCGCCTCAGCCCATGTTTCAGCATTCTTATTGCGTACTTTTCTATTTTTACTCGGTCTTTTCTATGCCTACCGTTCTCTGCCGTCTTCCCAATCATGTTGGTGATTGCTGTATGTGCCTTCCTGCATTACGACTTCTTGCTGCGAGCGGATATACTCCAGCGCTAGTAGGCAAACGATGGGCTGAAGATCTTTTAGCCGGCATGGGGTGGCGGTTCGACCCCATTGAAGGGAAGGTCTCAGAGGACCTCTCCCGCATCCGGTACCTCGCTCAAAATGCGAATGCCTCTCAAGGACTTTTGTTCCCCAATTCCTTTGGCTCCGCACTCCTCTTCAAATTAGGCCGACTTAAGACAACTGGCCTAAAAACTGATATGCGTTCTGTCATTCTGGACAATGGCATCCCAGAACCTGGAACCATGCATGAAGTCGAGCGATTTTTCTATGTCGCCCACGAAGCCATTAAATCCTGGGGTGGTACTCCGGCGTTCGACAAGGTACCTGAACGTCTTAGTCTTGTCTTGATGAAGAGGCATGAGGCTGCGGCAAAAAATCTCATTGAGCAATACAAGATTCCTGCTAAGTTCGCTCTCCTTGCCCCTATTGCCCGCGGCAAGCATCACGGCAAGGTAAAACATTGGGAACATTTCAATGAACTTGTCACCCCGTTGCGAGACAAAGGCGTTGAACCCATCGTTTTCCCGTCACTGCGGGAAGAGGCTTTGGCCAAAGCTGCCTGTCCAGACGCGACAATTTTGCCTCCCACAACTCTGGGAAATTTCGCAGCGATCGCAAAGCGCGCTCAGGTGGTTATCGCCAATGATTCCGGCGTCAGTCATATTGCTGCCGCTGTCGGCGCAAAACAGATAACCCTGGTCGGCGTAACCGATACGAAACGTACCGGCCCCTGGAATCCTGATGCCATCGTCCTCGGAGAAAACGGCCGCTGGCCTGAAGTCTCTGAGGTGATAGAGACTCTACATAACGTCCTGAAGTAAACAGCAACTGAGAACTGAACCCTCGTTTGCAATCGAGGGTTCAATAGACAAATTTAGCTACGGACACACTATCTGAGTTTTTCAGTTGATTCAGCAACTGATCGGTAGGCGCGTAGTTATTCCTGAGAAAAACTTCTGCCTTCACACCGTTGCAACGTATCGAAACTTCACAAGAAACGCCTCGATGGTCATTATCCTGTCCCGTTAGTAATACATCACGGATAACACTTAGATCCTGACTTTCGGCAATCTCAATCATAAGCGTGGCGCCCTTTTGCACTCGCATCTCTTCAATTGTGATCACCCTGTCACAGACAAAAGACGTGCCTCCGCTACGCTCATCCTTGCGCCCCTTGCCTGTGAAAATGAGCATCTCATCCGGTTTAAGCATGTTCTTGTAATTTTCGTATGCTTTTGCGAACACGAGGACATCCATCGTCGTTTGTCCATCGCTGAGCGCCACTACGGCAAAGGTGCCTCGCTTACCTGCAATGGTTCGCACGCTCTGCACAATGCCAGCAATGGTCTGTTGTTCTCGACTATCTCTGACATCTTTAAAAGGAATAGAAAAGTTGCGAGCCTCAACACGGTAGGAATCGAACATATCGCCCGTGAGGCAGAAGCCGAAAGCGTCTCGTTCAAGCGTATACAGCGTACGATCGTCCCAACGATCCGCCTTTTTCCAATTGACGATACGCTCGTCTTCGCCATTTTCATCGGCAAAGAGGCTCGCCTGCCCAATAGATGCAGCTACAGCCTGACCGGCCTGAATGGCATTTTCAACATTGCCGAAAAGCTTGCCACGGTCCTTATCCAATGAGTCGAAAGCTCCCGCCTTGATGAGCTGCTCCAGGACCTTTCGGTTCATGGAATGCACACGAGCAGCAACATCGAAAATATCCAAGAACGGACCATTCAACAGTCGTTCGTGAAGCAAATCTTCGACAATATTCTGTCCGACCCCCTTAATGGCACCAAGACCAAAACGAACCGTCTTTTCGTCAGGTACGGTAAAGAACCACTCGCTGATATTGATATCCGGCTGAAGAACGGTCACGCCCATTTCACGGGCGTCTTCCACCAACTCTCGCATCTTTTCGCCCTGATTCATCACCAGACACATGTTGCCCGCAATAAAGCATGCCGTGTGGTGAACCTTTAGGTATGCCGTCTGCCAAGCAACGTACGAGTATGCGGCTGCATGCGACTTGTTAAAGCCATAACCCGCGAATTTCTCCATCAAGTCGAAGATTTCGGTTGCCGTTTCTGCGGTGACGCCGCGTTCTGCCGCACCTTGAATGAAGACGGCACGCTGCCGCTTCATTTCTTCGACATTCTTCTTCCCCATGGCACGACGCAAAAGGTCGGCTCCGCCCAGCGAATAGCCCCCGATCGCCCGGGCCACCAGCATCACCTGTTCCTGATAAACCATGATGCCGTACGTTTCGCGCAGAATCGGTTCCATGCGCGGGTCGAGATACTCTACTTTTTCTCGTCCGAACTTACGGTCAATAAAGTGGGGAATTTGATCCATCGGACCGGGGCGATAAAGGGCATTCAGTGCCACAAGATCTTCCAGGCAGTCAGGCTTTGCTTGCCGCAACTGTTCACGCATGCCGTCCGATTCAAACTGAAACACTGCTCCTGTATTTCCCTGTTGGAAAAGCTCCAGCGTTTTCTTGTCGTTGGTCGGGATTCGCGACAGATCAAACTTAGCGCCAGGATTGAGACGATCAATGTACTCTGCAGCCTTCGTCAGAATCGTCAGTGTTGTCAGCCCCAGGAAGTCGAACTTCACAAGGCCTACATTTTCAATGTCTTTTTTATCGAACTGACTGACCGTATTTTCGGGCTTGCCGTCTGCGTTATAGAGCGGGCAGAAATCCGTCAGTTTGCTCGGCGCAATCAGAACGCCGCCCGCGTGCATACCCAGATTTCGAGTCAAGCCCTCGAGTTTTTGAGCGTAGCTCATCAACTCAACATAATCCTCCCTCTCAGCCATTTCCTTAAACGCAGGTTCCATCTCGGCTGCTTTTGCTAGCGTCACATCAAGCCCCGGCTTTTGAGGGATCAATTTGGCCAGTTCGTCAACCTTTTTGTAGTTCATATTGAGCACACGGCCAACGTCTCGAACCACGGCCTTTGCGCCCATGGCACCGAATGTGACGATCTGGCTCACTGCATCCACACCATAGGTACGCTTCACGTACTCAATGGTGCGATCACGGTTGTGCTGACAGAAGTCAACGTCAAAGTCAGGCATCGAAACGCGTTCTGGATTCAGGAAGCGTTCGAACAGCAATCCATAGTGCAACGGATCCAAATCCGTAATGCCTAACGCATAGGCCACAAGAGAACCTGCACCGGACCCGCGGCCTGGCCCCACTGCTACACCGTTTCGTTTGGACCAATTGATAAAGTCCTGCACGATGAGGAAGTAGCCGGGAAACTTCATGGACGAGATTGTCTTGAGCTCGTAGTCTAAGCGTTCGATGTATTCCGGGCGGCGAGCATCTCGCTCCGCCTTGTCCGGATATAAAAACTCAAGACGGCGCTCCAAGCCCTCATGCGAGAGCTGCACCATATATTCGTCGAGCGACACGCCTTCCGGGGTCGGGAATAGCGGTAGCTGGGGTTTTTGCAAAACCCCGTCCAAGTTGCAGCGTTGGGCAATCACCACCGTGTTGTCGATTGCCTGAGGAATATCGGCAAAGAGCGCCCTCATCTCCTCTTCGGTCTTCAGATACTGCTCTTCCGTATAAAGCTTCGGACGATGGGGATCCGCCAACACGTATCCACCGGCAATGCAGCAGCGCACTTCATGAGCATTGAAATCTTCTCGATGCAGGAACTGCACCGGGTGTGTTGCCACCATGGGCAATCCTGTCTCAACAGCCAACTCGGCAATATGCGCCACCACCGCTTCATCGTTTTTTCGGCCTGCTCGTTGCACTTCTAAATAAAAACGCTCCGGAAAGGCCTCGCGCAACTGTTCAAGAACCGCTTGAGCTTCACCCTTATTATCCTCGAGCAAATGCTGCTCAATCACCCCTTGCGGGCCACCGGACAGACAGATGAGTCCCTTGCAATTGTCAGGAGTCAACCACTCCAGTCTGACTTCCCCGCGTCCCAAGTACTGATTTTCCATCCAGCCTCTGGAAAGAAGCTCACAGAGCGACAAATAACCTTCGTGATTTTGGCAATAGACCGTCAGTCGATACGGATTGTCCCGTTTGCCGTGCACCGCATTCGTGATCCACAGATCACACCCAACGATGGGCTTGATGCCGTCAGCAATCGCATGCGAATAAAACCGCAAGGCCCCAAACAGATTCATCGAGTCGGTAATACCTAAAGCAACGCCTCCCTGCTCCATCACTTCTTCAAGGATGGGGTCGAGACGCACGATACCGTCTTGAATGGAATATTCGGAGTGGAAACGCAGATGAACGAAATTGGCAGACATGGCTTGTGCACGAGAACAGTCCGGCGCATTCCCGTATAGAAATGCGCCGGAGGACAGAACATGACTTAATGCTTGAGAGGCTTGAAGCGAATACGGTGCGGACGCGCCGCTTCTTCACCTAGGCGCTTTCTCTTATCGGCTTCGTATTCGTTGTAGTTGCCATCAAAGAACACGACCTTACTGTCGCCTTCAAACGCCAGGATATGCGTGGCAATTCTGTCGAGGAACCAGCGGTCGTGTGAGGTTACCAGCGCGCAGCCAGCAAATTCCAACAATGCTTCTTCCAGAGCACGCAGTGTCTCAACGTCCAAGTCGTTCGAGGGTTCGTCGAGCAATAGCACGTTGCCACCCTTGAGCAGAGTTGCTGCCAAGTGCAAACGGCCGCGCTCACCGCCCGAAAGAACGCCCACAGTCTTCTGCTGATCGCCGCCCTTGAAATTAAAGCGACCGAGATAGGCACGCGAGCTCATCTCAAACTTGCCGACCTGCAGAATGTCGAGCCCGCCCGAAATCGCCTCAAACACAGTCTTATCGTTGGGCAATCCCTCACGAGTCTGATCCACGGCAGCGATCTTGACCGTGTCACCAAGAACAATCGAACCGGAGTCCGGCTGTTCCTTCCCTGTAATCATCTTAAAGAGCGTCGACTTACCGGCACCGTTGGGGCCAATGACACCAACGATGGCACCGGGCGGAATTGTGAAGGATAAGTCGTCGATCAGCAGACGGTCGCCGAAGCCCTTACTGACATTGTGGAATTCAATAACCTTATTGCCGAGGCGATCTGCCACCGGAATAAAGATTTCATTGGTTTCGTTACGGCTCTGGTACTCGTAGCTAGACAACTCTTCGAAACGATTCAAGCGAGCCTTAGCCTTGGCCTGACGTCCCTTGGGATTCTGGCGCACCCATTCCAATTCATGCTTGATGGCTTTAGCGCGTGATTCTTGCTGGCGCTTTTCCTGCTCCAGACGCTTTTCCTTCTGGTCAAGCCACGAGGAATAGTTGCCCTTCCAGGGGATGCCTTCGCCACGGTCAAGCTCAAGAATCCATTCGGCAGCGTTGTCAAGGAAGTAGCGATCGTGTGTAACAGCAACAACTGTTCCCGGGAAACGGTGCAGGAACTGCTCCAACCATTCGACGCTTTCAGCGTCCAGATGATTGGTCGGTTCGTCCAGCAAAAGCATGTCCGGACGCGAAAGCAACAAACGGCACAATGCCACACGGCGTTTTTCACCGCCGGACAGATGTCCGATTTTGGCTTCCCAAGGCGGCAGGCGAAGAGCATCCGCTGCAATTTCCATCTGCGTGGAAGCATCCGTACCAGCAGCAGCAATAATGGCTTCCAGACGAGCCTGTTCGGCTGCCAACGCATCAAAGTCAGCATCCGGTTCGGCATAAGCCGCGTACACAGCATCAAGCTTGGCCTGAGCCTGCATCACTTCGCCCATGCCTTCTTCTACGGCCTGACGAACCGTTGCTTCAGGATCAAGCTGCGGTTCCTGCGGCAAATAACCAATCTTGAGATCGTTCTGCCACGTAATTTCGCCATCAATGTCTTTATCGACACCGGCCATAATCTTCAACAGCGTCGATTTACCGGCACCATTGAGCCCCAGAACGCCGATCTTGGCCCCCGGGAAAAACGACAAAGAAATATCTTTGAGGATGAATCGCTTGGGGGGAACCACCTTGGCCACGCGATTCATGGTCATGACATATTGAGCCATTTGTCCTGATCTTTGATTGAAAATGGAAAATAGAACGTAGAATTATGCCCGTGCCGTGCATAGCACACAAACAGAAATGTACGCTTTTCAAGCTACAATTTCGCCTTTTCGAGTCGCTGTCCATCTCACCTTTCTTTTTTCTCTCGCATTCATGGTGTCTTTGCGCAATTTTTTGATTTGCTTCGTAACCGGCATTTGCTTTGCCGGCTCCGTGGCGTGCGCAGAAACACCTGCAGCTGCGGAAGCGCGACAAGCCGATGATTTACCCGCTACGGAAGCTGAAGTATCTCCTCCTGTTGACATCTGGGATCGTATCCGCCGCGGATACGCCATGCCGGAACTCAAAAACAGTCGAGTAAAAACATCGTTGAGAAGCTACAGCCGCAATCCGCGCCACATTGAGCGCGTGTTTGAGCGTGCTGGTAAATACCTGTATCACATCGTCGACGAGATTGAGCAAAGAGGACTGCCCACCGAGCTTGCGCTCTTGCCGTTCGTAGAAAGTGCATTCCAGCCCGAAGCACTCTCTCACGCCAAAGCTTCCGGCCTCTGGCAGTTCATGCCTCAGACCGGCAACATCTATTCGCTTCAGCAGAATTTCTGGAAAGACGAACGCAGAGACGTGCTGCAGAGTACGCGTGCAGCATTAGACTACCTGGAAAAGCTCTATCAACAGTTTGGGGATTGGCACTTAGCTCTTGCCGCCTACAACTGGGGCGAAGGCAGTGTTTCTCGTGCCATTCGAAGAGCCAAGGCGCGCGGACGTAAAGCGGATTATGCGCATTTGCGCATGCCTCGCGAAACAGCCTATTACGTGCCTCGTCTGGAAGCAATCCGCCAAATTGTGGCTGATCCTGAAAAGTACGGCATCAATCTGCCCGAAATTGAAAATGCGCCGTACTTTGTCCGCGTTACAAAGAGCCGTGACATCGACATGAAGACAGCAGCCGAACTGGCTGAAATGGATCCCAACGAGTTTCGGATGCTCAATCCCGGATTCAATCTACCTGTGATTGTTGCCAGTCACAACTCTGTCATGTTGCTTCCTATGGAAAATCTGGAAGTCTTCATGGACAACCTCGCGAGTTGGGTCAACACCGGCAAGCCCCTCTCAAGTTGGGTGCTCTACCACCTTAAAGAAGGCGAAACACTTGCAGACGTTGCATTGAAATCTGGCATGACCGAAGAAGAGCTTCGACGCGTCAACCGCATTCCGAAAGGCCGCAAAGTGCTCGCTGGTTCCGCCTTGCTGGTTGACGCCAACGGGCAACTTGCGCCGGCAATCGCACAAGAAGAACTCAACGCCGGGCTCAAGTTATCGGCACCGGAAGTACGTCGCGTGGTTTACCGCGTGCGCCGGGGCGACTCCATCTACACCATCGCCAAGAAATACGGCATCACACAGCGCTCGATTCGTCGCACAAACAATTTGCGCAGCTCCCGACTGCGCATTGGGCAGCGCCTCGTGCTTGTAATTCCGCCGCGTGCAAATACGCAGCCGCCGCCAGGGAAGAACGTACACGTTGTCAGACGCGGAGAGACACTTTTTTCAATTGCAAAAAAGTACGGTACCAGTGTCTCTAAAATCCGTATCATCAACAATTTGAGAACAACTCGAATCTCAATCGGACAACGGTTGAAGATTCGCTAAAAACAAAAATCCTTACCGAGGAATAAATCATGGGATTTCTGCAAGGCAAGAAACTTTTGATCACGGGCGTGTTGTCGAATCGTTCGATCGCCTACGGCATTGCCCGAGCCTGCCACCGCGAAGGAGCCGAGCTCGCCTTTACCTACGTTGGCGAACGCTTCCACGACCGTATCGTTGAATTTGCCAAAGAATTCGGCAGCGACATCTGCCTTGAAATGGATGTCACCAAAGATGATCAGATCGCTAACGTGATGGGTGAACTGAAGGAACGTTGGGGCGGTCTGGACGGGTTTGTGCACTCCATCGGGTTTGCTCCGCGTGAATGCATTGCCGGGGACTACCTTGATGGCGTCGGCCGCGAATCCTTCCGCACGGCCATGGAAATTTCCGCGCTGTCCTACCCGGTGCTGGCCAAGGCTGCTCTTCCGCTGATGGAAGGTCGTGCCGCCTCCATCTTGGCTCTCACCTACATCGGCAGTGAACGCACCGTTCCCAACTACAACACCATGGGCGTCTGCAAGGCTGCTCTGGAAGCCTCCACTCGCTATTTGGCCGGTAGTCTCGGCCCCAAGGGCATTCGTGCCAACGCCATCAGCTCCGGTCCGATCAAGACGCTGGCCGCCTCCGGCATCCAGAACTTCTCGAAGATTCTGACCTACATGGAACACTCCGCTCCGTTGCGCCGTACGGTCACGATTGATGAAGTCGGCAATACCGCCGCCTTCCTTCTTTCGGATCTGGCTAGCGGCATTACGGGCAATGTGGCCTATGTCGATGCAGGCTTCCACAGCGTCGGCGTGAGCCCTGTACTGGTGGAAGAATAATCGGTTTAACGTAGCCTCTAGGAAAAACCGGACTTGGGAACAAAAGCTCAAGCCCGGTTATTTATTTTGAGTGCTCTTAAGCCTTCAAGCTATTTACGACGAGCCTTTTCCTTTTTGCGGCAATCTTCGCAAATGCCGTAGAGGGACAGCGAGTGTCCTTCGAGTTCAAAGCCAAGACGCACAGCGATCTGTTTTTGGCGTTTTTCGATTTCTTTATCAACAAACTCTTCTACGCGGCCGCAGCGCGTGCAGACAATGTGATCGTGATGTGCGCCGTCGTCCATTTCATAGCTGGCGCGGTCGTTGCCGAAATAGTGACGAACGATGAGACCCGCCGCTTCAAATTGGGTTAAAACACGATAAACGGTAGCGAGCCCCACCTCAATGTTTTCGGCAACTAACTGCTTGTAGATATCTTCTGCAGTCAAGTGTCGCACGGCTCCTGCTTCCTGAGCTTTTTGGAAAAGCTCCAGAATGCGCATGCGCGGCGCGGTTGCTTTAAGCCCCACATTTTTGAGTTCCTGTTCGGGCTCAAGCATCTCATGTTCATTATTTACGCTCATTGGCTATCCTCAAGAGGCTCATTTCAATCCGATACTCGCTATCATAACGGGAAGTTTTCAATTTACGAATTTCGAGGCGTTTTCTCGACTGTTTTTCTCATGTCCTTGCGCACACTTCTTATCACCACTCCTCTTGCCGTCGGTTTGATCGCGCTGTCCGGCTGCAACTTCAATAGCTACGTCTACCGTACCGATGTCCACCAAGGCAACCTGGTCACCAAAGAAATGATTGACCAGCTTCAAGTCGGCATGGCTCGTCAGCAAGTTCTCTTCCTGATGGGAGAACCGCTCATTGAAAGTCAGTTCCACCGCAATCGCTGGGACTACACCTACTATCTGAATCCGCGCTACGGTGACATTCAGATGCGCCGCGTCACGCTTTACTTCGATGAACAGGACATCCTCACCAAGATTGAAGCGGGTCCCGTTCCGACCGAAAAACAGGCGGACGAAATGATTCTCGGCCGCGAAACGGACTTCGCTCCGACGCCTCTCGTGCGTCCTGAAGATCAGTAAGGAGTCCAACCGTGAAAATCGCTGTTTCTGGCGCAACCGGTCGCATGGGCAAGCTCATCATTGAGACCATTCTGAATTGCGATGATGTGGAGCTTGTGGCTGCCGTCACTGCTCCTGATGCCTTAGAAATCGGAACAGATGCAGGAGCTTCAATTGGCAAAACCTCCGGTGTGTTGATCTCGGGTACGAGTCAAGAAATCGCCAAAGCCGATGTGCTGATTGATTTCACGCGCCCGGAAGCCACTCTGACCTACCTGCCTTTCTGCGTTGAACACAATGTTGGTATTGTCATCGGCACGACCGGCTTTGACGCTCAGGGCAAAGAACAGATTGCAGAAGCCTCAAAAACTGTTCCCGTTGTTTTTGCACCCAACATGAGCGTCGGGATTAATTCCGTTCTGAAGCTTCTCGAAATTGCCGGTGCCATGCTCTCGCAGTACGACTGTGAAATCGTTGAAATGCACCACAAACACAAGGTGGATGCGCCTTCCGGCACGGCTCTTGAAATGGGGAGACGTGTGGCACAGGGTCGCGGCGTTGATTTCGATTCCGTTGCTGTTCTCAGTCGAGAGGGACATACCGGTGAACGCCCCGATGGTGCTATCGGTTTTGCCGCTCTGCGCGGCGGAGACGTTGTCGGTGACCATACCGTGATTTTTGCCGGCCCCGGTGAACGCATTGAGATCAGCCATAAATCGGGTTCACGCGCAGGCTACGCACAAGGTGCCGTGACGGCAGCGCGCTTCCTGAAAGACAAACCCAATGGACTTTTTTCCATGTCCGACGTGCTCGGATTCAACTGAATTTGTTTTTCCGCGTAAAAAGCTGCGCAGACAAACGCTTTGAGTGGCAAAATTCGCAGGCAAACTTTTCCTAGGTGCGCAATAAAAACAGCGCATGCTCTAACGAGGTAACAAATGAACGACCAGCTTGACAAACTTGAATCTTCCGTCGCCCGCCTTGTGCAGGCCTACAACGAAATGAAGGCTGAAAATGCAGCCCTCAAAGCTCAGCTTGCAGACAAGACCGCCGCCGTCGAACTGCTCGAGGAAGAAGCTGCCGCCGTGCGTAGCCGCATCGATTCGCTGATCGTCTCTCTGACGGCCGACCAGCAGACGGAACAGCCCTCTGCTTAATCGGAACATTGTCGGGTAGAAAATCGGAGTCATAAAGCATGCCACGCATCAAACTCACCATCTTGGATCGCGAGTACCCTTTCGAGGTTTCCGAGGAGGACGTTGAGAATTTACGCAGCGCCGCCGAAATCCTCAATACGCGTGCATCTCAAGTACGCTCGGCCAATCGTTCGCTCACCCCTGAACGCGTTGCCGTGATGGCGTCGTTGCAGATTGCCTTTGACTCCATCACCGGCCGTCTCGGTCAGGTCCCTGTCGATGAAGCGACCGTTTCGCGTGTTGCCGCGCTTCGCATGAAGTGCGATGAAGCTCTGGATCCCGCTCTTGAAAGCTGAATTTTTCCAGCTTTTGTGTAAATGTTCCCCGAAAGGCCGCTGAAAATAAGCGGCCTTTCCTTATGTCTTCAGGAGTCAATAGCAGGGAACGCGCCTTCTTGACTCAAGTCAAACTCCATTTTCTTATCCGACGCCAAAGCATCCAACGATAGTGCGATTAAGGCCGCCCAATGGCAATCCATCGTGCGTGAAAACGTCCGTGGAATAAGGCGCTGCGGCGTGTTGCCTCACCTCTTGGTTTGGTTGGCTGTCAAGTTGCCGAAACCTGCCTGACTTCTTTTTCCGAGCTGCAAAAGCCCTTGCCAGTACTTGTGTGTATTGGCAAAAACTTTCACTAAGCGAGCCGAACCTGTTGTCTGTTCTTGCTGCCCGACGTCATTAAGCGTCTCAGTGTTCGTTACGTTATCAACAGAAGAAAATGTTGAACGTTCTTATTCGACCTTTTTATCGTCATGACCGCATTGGCAAATGCGGCGCTTCTGACGTGGCCATGATGGAGATCCGGACCTCTGTTCCTCTTTTTTATAGCGACGCAAAAATACGTCAAAAGGCCGCACAGGTTTAGCAGAGGCCGGCGTAACCGGTTTTTACATCATTGAGCTTGGATCAATCACGGCGAGCATTTCGTCTTTCTCCTAGGCTGCCGTAACAGGCATCCTTCTCCAGTCCTGTCCCTTGCTTGCCACCGCCCAGCACTGGCGTGCCATGCGGTTGGCGATGGCAACCATTGCCACCTTCTTGGGTTCCTTTGCCAAAATGTTTTTCACCCAGTCTGTCCGGTATTTCGACCTGGCCACCGCATGAGCTCCCTGTACCAACAAAGCTCGCAGAGCTTTATCGCACCGGCCGGGAATCTTTGTGGTGACAGTCTTGCCGCCACTGCCCGTATGCATTGGTACCAAGCCAAGATAGGCTGCAAACTGCCGGCCCGAAGAAAATTGCGTTGTATCGGCAAGCAGCACGCACATATACGCCATAATCGTCTCGCCAATGCCCGGAACTGTTAGAAAGTGCTTTGCATTTCTGGTTTGATTGGCAAGCCTGCTGATTTCGCGCTGAAGCGTCTTGATCCGATCATGCTCGTCACGAATGCTTTTGACCGTATCGCGCAACATGTCGATCACCAACTGAACAGCGTCACCCTCAAGGCTGTTGATGCATGCATCAACTTTTTTATCGAATTGATCAACGCTCTTTGGCATAACATGTCCGTATTCGGCAAGTAAGCCGCGCACGTGGTTGATGCGGGCTGTGCGCTGTTTGACCAGCAAGGCTCGCATTGTCAGCAGCGTCTGGATGTCACGTTCCGTTTCCGTCTTGACAGCAACGGCCCGGACTCCGCTTACCAGGGCATGGTAGACGCCCTCGGCATCAGCCTTGTCACTCTTGTTGTGACGAACAAAAGGCTTTACGAGCTTGGGATCCATCAGCCGGACAGTATGGCCGAGTGCCTGCAGTTTGCGGGCCCAGTATTGGGAGCTGCCGCATGCCTCCATGCCGATAAGGCATTTGCCGCAATTGGCAAGGCTCTCCAGCACCTTATCCCGTTTGATCTGCACGTTGGTGATCTCTCCGGTCTGCGTATTGCAGCTATAGATTTGAAACACGCTTTTGGCAATGTCGATGCCGATGAGCTTCGTGAAGTCACAAAACTGATTAAGATTCGCCATGAGGGCCTCCTTTAAATGTTGTGCTAGAACATTTTGGCGCTTAGATGCCGTAAAAGACCGAGGGTCTTCAGGAGGTTCCTCCCCCTTCACGGACTTGACGCATGAAGCCGTATGCGGCGTGACGCCCCATGCGGGGTCGTGCGTCAATTCATCATCGGCACCAACTCCCTTGAAACCCCAAGAAAGCGCCGGCTGCTTGCCGATGCTAAGCGGTGTGACTGAAAGACGTCATCGCCGACAGCAAAGGGGAAAGCGTTGCGATAACAGCGTGTGCCGTCATCACGTTCTCAGCCAAAGCGTTAAAACTCAGGCTGTCCGCGCATTCTCGCGGGCCACGCAGAGTCGGACTTCTCCTATCTGCACACTTCAAGTGTATGCCTTACGATGAAACAAGCTTGTGCGGGCAATGCAAGGCGTGTTCTTAAGGGCCGGGAAAAACTTTGGGTGAATCCGCCGCCAGGCGGAGAGGGCAAAGCCCTTCTCAGGTTGGCTCACCGAGCTAACCGTCCTCAAACTCTTAACCTCATTTCCGGATTGTTAGAGAACGCCACAAGCTTTGTACTAATGGGTACTACGCTTAATCGGGTACCTGAGGTCATTATCGTTTTATAATTGTCCTACCCTGTGAAGTTTCACCAGCGGCTCCAATGTTCCTAACCTATGCATTCGTGCAAGGCCGTTTAACTCGAGAGCCGATAGTGCAGCGGGCACGCGTTGTCCGCTCCGTTTTCCGCTCCAGCCGCGGCCACCCTGACCTTTCGGTTCAGGTAACGTAGCCGGAAACCACAGGGTCTTCCTTTTCCCGCCTTCGTCAATTCCTGCCCCAACCTCGCTCTGCCCTCTTTGGCGCAGGTATCATGTACGCCGCAATTCGACAATTCTGCGGGAAGCGTATTCATGTCTTGGGAAATTGTTGCGGCTTTGCTTTGTTTAGGCGCTTGTACCGGTTTTTTGGCCGGACTCCTCGGTATCGGCGGGGGCATGGTACTCACGCCTTTCATGACCATGCTTTTGGTCTATGCCGACGTGCCTGATACAGCCATCGTCCATACAGCCATCGCGACATCTTTGGCTACCATCATGTTCACGTCGCTTTCTTCGGTGCGAGCGCATCACAAGCGCGATGCAGTGCTCTGGAACGTTGTTGCAGCAGTGGCACCCGGTATCTTGGTAGGCGCACTACTCGGAGCCAAAATCTCCAGCCTTCTCCCAACCTTCTGGATTTCTCTCGTCTTCGTCTGTTTTGTCGGCTTTTCCGCTGTCAAGATGTTCATCAACTCCAAACCGGAACCCAAAAGAACTCTTCCGGGAATGGCAGGAATGTTTGGCGCCGGTACCGGCATCGGAGTTGTCTCGGCATTGGTCGGCGCCGGGGGCGGCTTCATTTCCGTTCCGTTCATGGTGTGGTGCAATGTCAAAATGCATAACGCCGTAGGAACTTCTGCAGCCTTGGGATTTCCGATTGCCGCTGCCGGAACACTTGGTTACATCATTACAGGCTGGGGTGAACCAGGGCTTCCGCAATTTCCCATGATGTTGGGCTACATCCATTTGCCAGCTTTATTGTCTGTGGCTGCAGCAAGCATTTTTACGGCGCCTTTCGGCGCCAAGGTCGCCCACAGCATCGACACGAAACCCTTAAAGCGTATCTTTGCCTGCATGCTCCTGGTTCTTGCCGGTTACATGCTGACGCGCGCCATCAGTTCCCTTTGATTTTTCAACTTCGTATCTTTTCTTCTGCTGTATGTCTGAATTCACTTTGCCTCCTATTCGTACCGTAGAACCGGAAACCATTGCGACACACCTCTTCCATGTGAAACAGGTAGCGCCGCTCGTGCACTGCATAACCAATGATGTTGTGCAGGAGATCACGGCAAACGTGTTGCTTGCGATGGGCGCATCGCCCGCTATGGTCATCGCCTGTGAAGAAGCCGCACACTTTGCCGCAATTTCTTCTTCCGTGCTAATCAATGTCGGCACTCCCCGTCCGGATTCGTTGGAAGCCATGCATCTGGCTGCCAAAAGTGCCGTTCGACACAATGTTCCCTGGGTACTGGATCCGGTTGCAGCCGGTGTTATTCCCTGGCGTGACAAAATGATACAAGGCCTTTTGGCGCTTCACCCGACGGTGATCCGCGGTAACGCCTCAGAGATTTTGGCCCTTGCAGGAATGGGCAAAGGCGGTAAGGGGGTCGACAGTACCGACTCTAGTGATGCCGCTCTTGAAGCGTCCGTCAAACTTGCTCGTGAGTACAACACCATCGTCTGCGTCACCGGCAAAACCGACTACGCTACCGACGGCAAGGAAATTCTTTCGTGTACCGGCGGATCCGTTAAGGCAACGCTTGTGGTCGGAACCGGCTGCTCCCTGTCAGCCATGGTGGCAGCCTTCGTTGCTCAAACCGAACATCCCCTTGAAGCTGTGATTGCCGCCTGTGCGCTTGCCAAACGTGCCGCACAACAGGCTGCCGGCGTAGCCCGTGGTCCGGGTAGCTTTGCCGTGGCTTACATTGACGCTCTGAACCTTCTTCAAGCCAAGGACTTTTATTGATGCGACAACCCATCGATCTTTCTGTATATCTGGTACTGGACCCCGATTTGTGTGGTGGTGCTCAAGGCATGATCGACACCACGCGCGCGGCCGTACAAAACGGTGCCACCTGCGTTCAATTGCGCGCCCCGCTTTGGAAAAAGAGGGCACTGGTTGAGTGCGGCCGTGCACTGAAGTCTGTTCTCGCCGACTTTCATGTTCCTCTGATCATCAACGATCATGCCGATGTATGCCTTGCCGTTGAAGCCGTGGGCTTGCATATCGGGCAGGACGACTTGTCTCCCAGCGATGCTCGCGCCATCATCGGAAACGAAAAGCTACTAGGGCTCTCTGTGTCCAACGAACAGGAACTCTCTGCAGTCGATGTTCGTTTGGTTGATCATCTTGGAATCGGACCGATTTTCTCGACGAGCACCAAACCGGATGCGAGCGATGCTCTTGGCATTGAGGGTTTCGCACTACTGGCCTCACGCAAACCCTGTCCCGTTGTTGCCATCGGCAGTGTCAAAGTACCCATTGTCGGAGATTTGATTCGTGCCGGAGCCGATGGGGTTGCTGTTGTTTCAGCTATATGCGGACAAAAGGATCCCGGTGTAGCGACAAAAGAACTGGTTGACGCCGTGCAAATGGCTCGAATCTAGAGCGCAACTAAGCACTCTCACCTAAAATAGGGGTTTGAACCAATATCAGAGGATTTCTCATTGCTATGGCAAAAAGCAAACGAACGTCGGTTCGACTAACACTCCAACAGGCAAAACTGATTCTGCTTGCCAAGGCTGTTGAGGAATCCAATGACGCGCATATCAAGTGGACGTCGGCTGACGCCGAAGCCGCAAGCCTTCGGGCCGCCCATACGGTCGGCGAATCCGCCGTTGCTGTGAAGCTTTTGACTGAGCGCGCCAAGGTCGTGTTGCGTACGGCTTCTGAGCGCGGCGTTAACACGACCGTCAGCACTAAAGCCCGCCTGCCCCAATTCTTCTCACCTCTCTTTGTTCTTCTGGCCTTCGTGCTCGGCGCCTTGACGGATCGCATTGCAAGCCCCGAGCACATTGTCAATCTGCTCTCACCTCCCTATTGGGGCGTGATCCTCTGGAATCTCGTTGTTTATCTCGCACTGTTTTGTTGTGCCATCGGAATAGTCGGAACCGGCACCAATCGCTTTGCCTTGCCTTTGCGAAGTAGCCTCAACGCCTTCGTTCAAAAGACAAGCTACGGCACGTTGCGCCGTACCGGCTTCAAATCGCATTTCTACAGTGAATGGGCATCGTTTGTCGCGCCGCTTATCCGTATGAATGTGGCCCGTACTCTGCATTTCGCAGCCCTTTTCTTTGCCTTGGGCATCATCGTGAGTCTTCTGGTGCGAGGATTTGGCACGTCGTACTGGGCCGGATGGGAGAGCACGTGGCTCGCAGAAAGTCCTGAAAGTGTCAAGGCCTTTATTGATTACACCTACGGGCTCATCCCCGCTGTTGGACCTCTGCCACCCATGCCTGATCTCAGCCAGGTCGCTGAAATGCGGGCTGACCGCTTACCTTATCTGAAAACTCCCGTCTCAGCAGCTCCTTGGCTTATTCGAATGATGATTGTGATGGGGGTTGTTGTCATCATTCCGCGTCTGATCTTTGCCTGTTTTGACACGTGGCGAATGAGACGTTTTAAAGCACAAACCACTCTTTCTATTGACTCGCCTTACTACGAAAACATTCTTGTCCAATGCGCGCAGGACGCTGTGCTGGGGAACTTGATGATTGTCACATCGTCAGTGAATCGTCCTTTGCGAGATCAGACAGCTTCTGTTCTCCGCAAACATTGGGGAACTGAAGAAGACTCCGTTGTCAAGACTATCGACTTTGACGATGAAGAAGCGAACATTCCCGCTGTTCCTTCCGGTCCCCGAAAACCAATCGTCCTTGTCTGGTTGGACGGTATTGAGACCCCCGAAGAGGAAGTGCACGGAGCGGTCATTGAGCGTCTGCGTCACGCTTATGAATCCGATGGTTCTGCAGTCTTTGCCGCACTCCTTGACATGAAGGAGTTTGTTCAACGCTTCTCTTCAATGCCGGCACGCATCAAGGAACGACAGGAAGCTTGGGAAGCATTGAGCAATGCGCATCAGCTCAAACTGTTTGTGTTACGTAACTCCTCCGAGTCGCAACTCGAAGCAATCAAGAAAATTCGAGCCTGGGCCGCACCGCGAATTACAACCGGACAAATATCCACGACTGACATCAAGGAAGAAAGCAATGACTTATGATCCCATGCGCATTCACCTGAGTTTAGTCAGTCACACCAACATCGGAAAAACAACTCTCGCTCGTACACTGCTCTCGCGCGACATCGGTGAAGTTGCTGATCGTGCTCACGTAACGGAAACGACAGACGACTATGTTCTCGCCCGCAGTCCGGAGGGTTGTGAACTCATCCTCTGGGACACACCGGGTTTTGGCAACTCCGTAGCTCTTGCAAAACGGCTCGAAGGGAGATCCAACCCTGTTGGTTGGTTTCTCTCGGAGGTCTGGGATCGTGTTGCCAACAAAACACAATGGTTAAATCAGAAAGCCATCAAGCATGTCCGTGAAATCTCGAATGTCGTGCTCTATCTCGTCAACGCGACGGAGTTACCAGACACTGCTCCTTATGTCTCAGCCGAGATGCGAATTCTGGAATGGATCGGTAAACCTGTCATCGTACTTCTCAACCAGATGGGAGAACCTAAATCTCCCGAAGCAGAACAGGCTGACGTTGATAGATGGAAGAATGCGATGGCATCGTACCCCATCGTGAGCGATGTGCTTCCCTTGGACGCTTTTGCCCGTTGTTGGGTACAGGAGTTTGTGCTGTTTGATGCCATCGGCAAGGCGCTACCAGAAGAGCTACATAGCACTTTTGAAGGCCTAAGAGAAGTTTGGTCCCGTCAGCGCCGTGTTGCGTACAACTCAAGCGTTCAAGCGTTAGCAGACTATCTAACAAAGTTAGCCAACGATAAGGAACTATGCGAAAACGTCTCCATCATTGATCAGGTCAAGTTCTTAAGCCAACGGCTCGGACTCTTCAAGAATGAAACGCATGAAGACCTGATCGGGGCAGCTCAAACAGCGTTGTCTGCTCGGGCTGCAGATGAATTTTGCGCACTTACTTACAAGTTGATTGCCATAAATTCGCTAAAAGGTAAGGGAGTTCGCAAGGAGCTACTCAAACGGTTGCAGTCAGATTGGAATGTGAAAAGTTCTGTCCCGCCTGCACCGGCCGCTGTAGCAGGTGCAATCGGGACCGGAGCCGCCGGTGGATTGGCCACCGACCTCTCAACAGGAGGGCTCTCGATGGGTTTAGGAACCCTCATCGGTACTGTTGTAGGTGCTTTAGGAGGAGTTGGTCTAGCAGTGGCCTATAACCACAAAAAAGGAGTAAAGGGAACAGAGGTAAGCTGGTCCACCATTGCACTGAAGAACTTTGCTGTGGATGCATTGATACTTTACTTAGCCGTTGCACGTTTTGGCCGCGGACGCGGAGATTGGATAAAAAATGATTACACTTACTGTTCGTCAGAAAGAATCAGAAAGACAATCAATGAAATAGAAACATTTAAAGATATTCAACGAAAGCAATTATCTGACATATTGAAAAAAATTCTTAAAGAACTATATCCAAATTCAGAATTTTAAAAAACACTCTCTTTATTTATAGACTTGGTTACAATTCATCAAAGATCGATCATGACAAATTATCCTGTAGATTTAGTTTACCTTTGGTGTAATGATAGTGATCCAGCTTTTCACGAAAAAAAAGCACGCTTACTCGAGAGACACAATAAAGAGTTTTCGCATGACAGCATAGCCGACATCCGATTTAAGGATAGTAATGAACTGCTTTTTAGCCTTAGATCAGTATGGAAAAATTTACCTTGGATCAATCACATATATATCATCACAGACAACCAAACTCCGACCTGGATGAAAAAACATCCATTAGTCACAATAGTTGACCATAAAGAAATAATCCCCAATCACCTGTTACCAACCTTTAACTCGAATGTAATTGAGACTTACATAGACAAAATCCCAAATCTTTCAGAACATTTCATATATCTCAATGACGATATGATCATATTAGAGAAATTAAATGTTTCTGATTTTTTTGACTCAAATGGAATCCCTATTGTAAGGCTAACAAAGGCTAAACGACATGTTACTCATGGAGATGTGGAAAAACAATTAGCAAGCTCAAATAAATCATTTTTATCGACTTTACAAATAGCCTGGCTCCTTTTCTGTGAAAAAAATCAAAGGGAAATACCATTTGATACCTTTTCCCACTCCTGCGACTCTTATACTAAAAGCATTTGGAAGAAATGCATGATCAAGTACCCTGAGATATACAAACATAACACTTCTACATTTAGAAGTTATGACGAAATCCAACGCTTGATCTTATCATATGAAATGGTATACTGCTTTGGATCAAAGAAAGTTTACATACGCACTCCAAATTTTTTGAATAGAGTTCTACGCCTCTTTAAAACAAGGAAGATATGGGTTTCTTGCCGTCAATCGGTAAGAAAAATTATACGCGACATTAAATTTTGCCATCCGCAAACAGTTTGTGTAAACGCAGTAGATAATGATAGGTTATTCAATATTTATTTCAACTCTGTTTTCCCTTCCCCTGCTCCCTGGGAAAGAGAATATGAAGTTCTGATCACTAATGCAGAAAATAGCAAACCAAGGACTTAATAATTATCCAATTGACATCTAAAAGAATTCCAAAACAAATTTGCATTTAATCTTAAACATTGATGGCATAAAAAATGAGCTTCGAAACACTCTTAAATAGCGATCCACAATTTGGACGAATCAAAGACATTAAAACACTAAAACTAACAATTAAAAAACACATCAAAAACACTCATACAAAAAATATACTGGTAAAATACAACCTAGGAAACGCAATAGGAATATACTTGCATAATATCCCCCTCTTTATTGAGCTATTCAAGCCAAACTTTAAGGTTAACTTTTACCTATTCGGAGTCAAATTAGCATCAATTAACCGTGCGGTTGATCAAAATTTAAGTGCAAAAAAAGAGCATCAGAAGAGAAAAAATAGAATTTACTTTTCTATTGGCAAGCTAGCATTTGAAACAAAAATGACTGGCATTCCTAGAGTCGTAAAAGAACTGTGCACTCAAGGTTTAAACTCGAATGAAATAACCTTTGTTCCGATTTATCTTGACCTCAAGGATAAAAAATATAGAGTTGCCAGTTTCTGGATAAAATCACAAACCTTAGATAAAAATAAGAATAATTTATCGTTCAACACTAACGAAGACATTGAAATCAGCGTACAAAAAGGGGACTGGATAATTTATAGCGGGATTGACGAAAAAGAATGGGAGCACATGAAATCATTTCAGAGATCGTTTAAAAAAGCCGGAGGAATGATAGGAACAATCCTATACGATTTAATTCCAATAGAATACCCCCAATTTTATACCGCTAGGGCAAGCCATGCATTTAAACTTTGGCTTTATTATGTAACCGAAGAGTGTAATGCTGTATTCTCAATATCAAAGACTGTACAAGATGCCTACAAAAATTGGCTAAATACCGAAAGGCCCAAAAAATACACACCATATCAAGGATTTTTCCATTTAGGAGCTAATTTTAATCTCAACAAAACAATGAAACACGACTGGTTGCCAGCGCCACTGAAGAAGGACCTTTATTATATGCAGGTTAGCACGGTGGAACCTCGCAAAGGTTATTCCGACCTGTTAGCAGCTTTTGAAAAACTCTGGAAGAACGGAATAAGTGCAGCTTTAGTAATCGTTGGTAAAAAAGGATGGATGGTTGAAGAGCTTTCGGAGCGAATTGAAAAACATCCTCAGAAGGGTAAGTTATTGTTTTGGTTTCAAAATGCAAGTGACGAAGAACTCCAGAGTCTGTATCATGGAGCAAGAGCAATTGTTTTTGCTAGCGAAGCTGAAGGATTTGGCTTAGCAGCCATGGAAGGATTGTACTATGGTAAACCTGTAATTGTAAGAGACATACCAGTATTTCGAGAAATTGGCGGGAACGATTTGACATATTTTAATAATGGCGTTACCGGTCTATTTGATACACTACTTGAAAATTGGAACAGCAATATAAATCTGCGACCAAAACTCAATACAATACAAAGGGTAATTTCATGGCAACAAAGTTATAATCAACTTATAGAACAAATCAAGCAAGCATCCAAGTCGTGATAAATTTTAAATTTCCTATCTAGCATAAGAATCTTTCGCAAACCGTTTAATGATCTAGAACAAACTAAAATCAACTCGATGGAAGCATATTAGTAACACCTTAAACGACCCGCGTAAATAATCAAACCTAGAAAAGATATGTATTGTTTGTCTATACAAATTAAATCAGCTTTAACCAACGGCAAGCTACAAAACAAACCTAACTCTTTGAAATATAAAAACTGCATGGCGTTATAGATAAAACATATAGACAAGCTCACGAAATCAGCAAGCAAGCTAACAAAATAAATATTGGATGTTAATAATTTATTCTTGACTTGTAGCAAAAACAAATATTATCGAGACAAGTAAATCATTGCAGGAATTGTATTATTATCTGCACAATATTGTGAAGTACTTTACCATTTTTAGGACATAGAGAATGTACGTAATCAAACCACTAATTCTCTGCGGAGGTTCAGGATCACGACTATGGCCACTATCTAGAGCGGACTTCCCAAAGCAATTTATCGAGTATTCTTACGACACAAACGGAACTCGAAGTTTATTTAAGTCTGCTCTAACGCGCCTAGTTATTGGCAAGATGAATGAATCGATAGAAGTAGACACTCCGATGGTTGTAGCAGGACAAGTACATCGTTTTATTATTCAAAGTCAAATCGAAACAACGATGGAACGCCAAGCTGTGAAACTCTTGCTCGAACCAACGGGGAAGAATACTGCAGCATCTGTGACAATGGCTGCGTTGGCATGTAAGGATAGCGATCCCATTTTGGCTGTTATTCCTTCGGATCAGGCAATTGATACAAAATCATTTAGAGAAGCGATCACCAAGGCAACGAAAAAAGCCAGTGAAGACTCCATAGTTCTGTTAGGTGTATCACCGACTCGACCAGAAACTGGTTATGGATATATACAGACAACAAATGGCAAACAATTAGTGGATCTACTGGAAGTCTCAAACTTTTGTGAGAAACCTAATTTGAATAAAGCTCAAGAGTACTTACAGGCAGGTAATTTTTTATGGAATGCGGGCATTTTTATTCTTAAAGCGTCAGTTTGGCTCAAGGCTTTAAAGACTTGTCGCCCAGATATTTATAAGGCATGTATTGAAGCATATAAAACAGCAGTTGAGCACGATAATGTTATAACATATGATGAAAAACTATGGAATAATATTCCGAGCGAGTCTGTAGACTACGCAGTATTGGAAAAATGCTCCTCTATTCAGCAACCATTGTTTGTTATTCCATTCGATGCACTCTGGACCGATCTTGGATCTTGGGATTCTATTCATAAATTAATTTCTAACAAAGACGAAAAAAACTTCATTTCCGGAAACGTGATATTGAACAATACTAGCAATTCCCTTGTGATTGCTAAATCACGATTAGTGGTGACTAACGGAGTACAGAATCTCGCAATAATCGAAACACAGGATGCCTTGCTTGTATCTAATTTGGAGGATTGCCAGAAAGTCAAAGACATCGTCAATTCACTAAAAAAAGCTGGCAGACCTGAAGCTACAATGAATCGTAGAGGCTATAGACCCTGGGGATATTTCGACACACTCGATGAAGCTCCAGGTTTTAAGGTTAAATGCATAGTCGTTAGTCCAGGACAAAGGCTATCACTTCAAAAACACCATCACCGTGCCGAGCACTGGGTTGTAACTCGCGGTGAAGCCGTAGTGCAGATCGGAGAAACCGAACAAATCCTTAAAACGAATCAATCTGTATTTATTCCAAAGGGTGAAATACATCGTCTTTCGAATCGTACAAAGGAAACTCTATGTATCATAGAAGTTCAAACTGGAACATACCTTGGAGAGGATGACATTATCAGATTAGACGACATGTACGATCGCTAAGTTTGTTTCATTTCATTTTATATCTTAAAAGGAATCACGCACATGAAAAAAGCAATTATTACAGGCATTACGGGGCAAGATGGTGCATATCTAGCTAAATTTTTACTTGAAAAAGGATATAAAGTTTACGGAACAATTCGCCGTCTTTCTTCGATGAATTTGTGGCGCATTCAGGGCCTAGGAATCGAGAAGCATCCAAACTTAGAATTGATTGATTTTGACCTTACGGATGAAGGTAATGCCATTCGGCTTATGGAACGCTGTGAACCTGAAGAGGTATATAATCTAGCAGCGCAGTCATTTGTCGGAGTCTCCTTTGAACAGCCTGTAGCTACGTCGCACATTACTGGTTTAGGTGCAACCAACCTTCTTGAGGCAATCCGACTAGTCAATCCAAAAATTCGCTATTATCAGGCATCTACTTCTGAAATGTTTGGAAAGGTACAAGAGATACCTCAGACTGAAAAAACACCTTTTTGGCCCCGTTCTCCTTATGGAGTAGCCAAACTATATGCACATTGGATGACCATAAACTATAGCGAAAGTTACGACATCTTTGGATCTTGTGGCATATTGTTTAACCACGAATCTCCATTGCGAGGTCTTGAATTTGTTACTCGCAAAATCTCGCATGCCGTAGCCATGATCAAGCATGGCTTTCAGGATGTTTTGGAGTTGGGCAATTTGAATGCGAAGCGCGATTGGGGATTCGCAGGCGATTATGTCAAGGGCATGTACCTGATGTTACAAGCGGATAAGCCTGATGTTTTTGTACTAGCGACCAATACCACACGATCTGTACGTGATTTTGTCACAATGTCGTTTGCTGCGGCTGGTATCGAAGTTGAGTTCCACGGTACCGGTACTAACGAAGTTGGTATTGACGTTACTACTCAAAAAACTGTCGTTCGAGTAAATCCAAAGTTTTATCGACCCGCTGAAGTTGACCTGCTAATTGGAGATCCAACGAAAGCTAATCGTGAGCTAGGATGGCAAGCTGAGATGAAGTTAGATGAGCTCTGTTCTTTGATGGTTAAGAACGATTTGGCTCGTGTTAAGCAAAAGAGAGTAATGTTCTAATGACCAAGGGTCGAGTTCTTGTCACAGGAGCCTCTGGCTTTACAGGCAGGTATATCTGCCGACAGTTGGAGGTAACTGGTTATGAAGTTTTCGGCCTTACAATTGACGGCAGTATCAACTCGCCAACCGTTAGGTTGAGTCAAGCCGAAGAGGTGTCGCAGATTGTCAGACGAATTTCTCCGCAATTTGTCATACATTTAGCTGCCGTGGCATATGTAGGTCATGAAAATCCCACTAATTTTTACACAACTAATGTTATTGGAACTCTAAATCTTCTTCGTGCATTAGAAGCATCGCACTTTAAACCTGACCTTGTGATTATTGCAAGTTCTGCGAACATCTACGGCAATCTCTACCAAAAGGTGCACATTAAAGAGACTTTTCTCCCCCATCCGATCAACGACTACGCTTTAAGTAAGTGGATGATGGAAGGACTAGTCCAACTGTGGAAAAAGCGACTTCCCATTACTATAGTACGGCCATTTAATTACACAGGTGTCGGTCAGTCTGAGAATTTTGTAGTTCCAAAGATTGTCTCTGCATTCAAAAAGCATAAAAATCAAATTATTTTGGGAAACCTAAACATAAGTCGAGATTTTTCGGACGTTCGGGACGTTGCTCGCTGGTACGTTGAATTGGTTGAACAAAGAAGCGTTGGGGAAGTAGTCAATTTTTGCTCCGGACGACTGATATCACTCAAAGAGATAATTCAAAGTTGCGAAAAGATAACTAATAGATCTATCAGCATAGTGAGCACATCTGAACTAAAACGAAAAAATGATTTAGTGAGTTTATGCGGGAGCCCAGACAAACTAAAACTGATCTTAAAAGACGCTGGAAAGCCTCGCTATAATCCTAATCAAACCCTAGTCTGGATGCTATCCGAAGGCTAAAAAATATGCGATTCATTAAAGTTCAACATACAAAATGCTCCATTAAATGGAAACTTATTGGCATAACATTGTTCAATCTACTAATTGACAAAAAGGGGCAGGTTGCTTTTTTATGTATTCGGTATAAAAATGTTTCGGACAACACTGATGGATGTAATTAACTTACAAGCATCAAAACAATTTTTAAAAACCAATGGTGTAGAAAACATTTCTGAATCACATATAATTAAAACTCTACTAAGGCTTCAAGCCTGGGACGTTTTAAATAGGCAATTAAAAGATAATTTTTGATGGTTATATGTTTAAATTATTATTCGATTTGAGAGGGTGGCAAAATTTTAAAAACAGAGGCATTGGGAGATATACAATTATGCTCGCCAAAGCATTACTGCGCGACCCCCGAGTTAATATCACCTTTACCTATACGTTACAAAATAAACTATCCGATTTGCCTGATGAATTAAGATTTAGTCGATTTCTCCCTTTAGAAGAAGCTCCGTCTGAACGCTTTAATTGCCTATTACTAACCGATCCAATGAGTTGGGACATAGATACAATTGACAACTATATCCAACACATTGACTTTCTAGCATCAATATTTTATGATTTAATACCGCTTATATATCCAAATAAATACCTTCACGAATTCAAAACAAAGATAACTTATGTAAGAAGATTAGAATCGTTAAAGATTATTAAAATGTTTTTTTGCGATTCGATGTCCGCTCATGACGATTTATCTAAGTATTTAAACATATCGCAAAAAAGATTGCATTGTGTATATGCAGGCGTAGCTAATTCTTTTTATCAAAAAAGAATTAAAGATGACGACAAGAATAATGATCTGGTTATGATTACCGGGGACGATTATAGAAAGAACATTATTCGTGCATGTATAGCTTTCGCAAAAGCCTATACTGAGAAAAAAATACCTCAAAATGCAAGGTTAGTAATCGTAGCTTGTCTGTCTGCTTACACTAAAGCAAAAATTAAAAAAACATTAAAAGAATGGCATGAAATATCGATCGGTAAAAATTTAATAATCACTGGCGGCATTAAAGATGACGCACTTATTTCATTATTATCTTTGGCAAAAGCCTCAATATTCCCATCACTATACGAAGGTTTTGGTTTACCTATAATCGAAAGTTACGCTGCAGGAACTGCTTGTATTTCGTCGAATACTTCAGCGTGTCGTGAGCTAAATATTGTGGAATGCCAGTTCAATCCAGAATCAATAGATGAGATTAAAAACAAAATTGTTGATATTTATACATCCATGGGCTTACGACAGAAATGTCTTGCTCATGCAAAAAAAATTTTAGCGATTTGTTCATGGGATAATGTTAGCCGCCAAATCATAGATTGTCTACTCGCTCATGAAAAAAAACGCAATAGAATCGCACTTTTTGGATGTACATTACCCGACAAATCAGGCATCGCACACTATAACTACTTGATAGCCAAAGCTGGTGAAAGTAAAATTGATTTATTCGGTCGAGACTCTGCCGTATACGAGTTTTATTCGGACCGTACAAATCTACTTAAAAGTATTAACATATATCCAATATGTTCCTATACAGATCTGTGTTTATTCAATAATTATGATGTAAAAATATTTGTTCTCGGAAATAGCAAACATAACTATGAAGCATTAGAGTCTGCAATTAAATTTGGAAGTAATTCAGATTCTTGGTTATACATTCATGAAGCAGAATTAACCGGACTAATTGAAGCCTACTGCAAAATACACCATAAAAAAAATAGAAGAAATATATTATTCAACCTATGGCGATCTTGACAAACATGATGGATTACGAGTTATCATCGAGTTAACAGGGATTCATCGCATCTTAGTTAATACCCACAAATGCAAAGAATTAATTCTAAATTCGCTTGGTAAAAATTCAAATTTAGAGATAAGAGTATTATTTCTCCCCATAAAGAATACCACAATCATAAAAATGCCTTCAAATAGTCTTGCGACAATTCGGAACAATAATGAAATTCTTGTAGGAACATTTGGAATTCCTGGTGACTCTAAAAAAAACATTGCAAATCATTAAATGCATTGAAGAAATTAGAAAAACAAATCCAAAAGTAAAATTAATTTTAGCTGGCTTTTCTGTAAACGAATTTCTAAGAACACATGCAATCGACATTAGCAACATAGGGTATTCATTTGATTCTCCTTCAGACGAGGAGTTATCCTATTTAATGAAAACCGTGTGCGTTGCCGTTCAACTTAGAGAACAATCCAGAGGAGAAGCATCTGGTATACTAGCAGAAATAGTCACTAACCCTGTCGTCACTGTGATAACCAAGAATTTTACTAATGGATACCCAAGAGAATGGTTTAAAGAGATAGACGAACCAACCAACACCAACGAGTTAATTGACACAATAAATGAAGCTATAAAACTTTCTCAAAATCGGAGAAATCATTCGCCGAAAAATATAGATAACTATTCGATCGAGAGATTTATTGAGTTATTTGTGCATTCCATAGAAGAAAATTAAAAAATTTTCGCATCTACATTATAAAACTCCGTTGTTATTACTGTCTCACCCTGAAAAATTCGCCAACTTATGAAATGCCGTAGTTGGCGAATTTTTCAATTCGCCTGAGCGCATAAAAAAGAGGCTTCGGGCATATCTGTGGGTAGAGGATGTGCCTGAAGATCCTCCAAAGCCTTGCCGGACACGGCTTTGTCACAATTCAGTCAGCAAAAAAAGTCGGAGCACGTTGTGTTCCTTTTTTTTTCGTTCGTAGCCGTGCTCTTGGCACTGTCAAGCGATCGTGAAATACCGAAGGGAGGCGCAGCCGACCGAGGATATGTCGCGAAAGCGCTTGACCGGGCCAAGGCAGGGCGACAGCCTGCGGCTCGCGGAGGAGGCCTTCAGGCATCCTCCCGAGCCACGTGGCGGCGAACGCGGTGGGGGTTTGGGGGAGGCAGCGCCTCCCTCCAATCATCGCGGCGTTAAAAAACACAAAAGCCATCGCATTCTGTACTGTTCCGTCTTCCACAACCAAACACACAAAAGCAATGGCTCGACCGCTCAGTGTATGCAAGCACTTCGCCCATGTCAACGAACAGGTTGTCATCGAGGACATGGATTTAAACGTTGATAAAGACGGTGTCGTCTCCGTCATCCTTGACGTACGACCGTACAAGCGGCATCAGCGTCGTTGCCCGCACTGCGGCAAACGCTGCCCCGGCTACGACTCGATGTCTGCATCACTTCGCCTTTGGCGTGCACTGGACTGCGGCGGCATCCTGCTGTATCTGCGCCATGCGCCGGGCCGGATTCAGTGTCCGGATCATGGTGTCGTTACCAGTGCGGTTCCCTGGGCTTTTCACGGCTCCGGCTTTACCAAAGAGTTCGATCTGCAAGTGGCATGGCTGGCCAAGTACCTGCCTCGCTCAAGCATCGAAAAACTCATGCGCATTGATTGGAAAACGGTCGGCCGCTGCGTTGAGCGGGCACAGCTTCATCTGGATCCCGATGCAGACAAGCGGCGTCTCGAAGGGCTCGTCAACATTGGCGTCGACAGACGTCCTATCGCAAGGGCCATAAATACATGACCGTCGTCGTCAACCACGACACCGGCGAAGTGGTGTGGGTGCATGAGAATCACGGTAAAAGTGTGTTCGAGAAGTTCTTTGAGGCTCTGAGCCAAGAGCAGCGGGCAAGTATTCGCTGTGTCAGCGGTGACGGCGCTCGCTGGATTGACGATTGCATCAAGCAATACGTGCCGCACGCGGTACGCTGCGTGGATCCATTCCATGACGTGCAATGGGCCGGCGACGCGCTCGATACGATGCGCACACAGATCTGGCAGTCTCTTCGAGTTGAGGCACGCGGAATCGAAAAACAGATCAAGAACAACGACGATCCTCAGGAAATCAGGCGTCTAAGGGCCGAGCAGCAAGTCCGTGAACTGCAGGCCACAAGCATCAAGCATTCAGCGTACACACTGGGCAAGGGAAAGGAAAATCTGACCTCGTTTCAGAGTCGAAGGCTTGCGCTCATAGCCGAAAGTCAGCCGGCGCTGTACAAGGCATATCAACTCAAGGAGCAACTGCGGATCATCCTCAAAATGCCCATCGATCAGGTCCGCTATTTCTTGCAGAAATGGTACTGGCGAGCGTCGCACTCTCGCTCGCAGGTAATCAAGGACCTGGCTCGAAAGATTAAGCGGCATCAGGAGAACATCTTCAACACAATCCAAAACGGGTTGAGCAATGCCCGCATCGAGGCGATCAACAACAAGATCAAACTGTTGGTACGCCGCGCCTACGGCTTCAGAAACCTTCAGAACATGTTCGCCTACGTCAAGCTGATTTGCTCGAACGTGGATATCCCGCTACCGAACCGCCCCGTGGTGTCGCTTGACCGTCCCGTGGGGAGGTAGATTCTCGGTGCGTTTACCCACACTTATGCACGAAGAGCCATAAAAAATTTCATTGAAAAACAAACTGTTGTCCCTTGCATTCGCAAGGTTTTTTAATTATAATTCCGTATGTGGGCATATCCATGAAACGAAACCATGAAAACAACCAAACCCGACCCAAAAACGATCGAGAATTTCCCTCTCGACAATCCGAAAGCTGGCATTGTCTGCGAGCGCGGCAATCTCTACGTCTGTGAACGACAGCACTTCTGGAATCCTGAGACCAAAAAGAAGTCCGAATCGCGTCTGTACATCGGTCGCATCGTCAACGGCGTCTACTATTCGATGGAACAATATCGGCGCAAATTCAAGCGCGATGGTTCTCTTCGCACCATTGAGCGGCCAAAGGCACGACCCTACCGTCGCAAATACGCAGAAAATGCTCCGACCGAGGAAATTGCCAAGGCCGAAAGCCCCGAATCGTCGGCGTTGGTCGTACTGCAAACGAAGAGAGTCGGCGCTACCGCACTTTTCATTGAAATTGCCAAGCAGATCGGACTTTGGGAGGATCTTTGTCTAACCTGGGGTGAAGCAGCTTGCCGAGTTGCCTGCTCGCTTGCGAGTCACTGGCTGATGACAGCCAAAAATGCGTCGTATCTGTACGAGTCCTGGTCACAGAACTACACGCTGCCGTTTCCGCGCAGTATTTTGGCCAAGGAAGTCACCGAGTTTTTTGCACAGCTTGGAGGCTGCCCCGGTTGGGAAAAAAACTTTTTCGGTGCACGCATTCGGCGCATGGGCGAGGATGAAATCTTTTCCTATGATGCAACCAACATTGCCACAAAGGCCTGTGAGATCAAAGATGCTCATTACGGCAAGTCTAAAAATGGCGGTTATCGTCGTCATATCGGCATGAGTGTTCTTTTTGGACACAACAGCCAAATGCCGGCCATGTTCCGCATCTTTCCGGGCAATATTGCCGATGTCAGCACAGTGGCCGATCTCCTGACTAGAGTTGACTTGATTGACAAGGGAAGAGTCATTGCCGCGGTTCTTGACCGAGGCTACTTTTCTCTTGAGAACCTTACCGAGTGTGTAGATGCCGGACACAGGGTTCTAATTGCGGCAAAGATGGACGTGGGTTGGGTAAAGGAAGCTGTCGAACAGGTCATGTCCGACTTGTGGGATGCTCGCACACGACTGCACGGCTGCACGATTTGGGGTAAAAGCGTGCAGAAGGAAATGAAGTTTGCCGACGGAAAGAAACGAACGCTATGGGTGCACGTATTCCGAGACGAAATGACTTCGCACACTGCCAACCAACAACTCTTTGACGAGATTGAGTCATTCGAGAATCAATGGAAGGCAGCCGATTATGCCAACGAGCAAGCTATAAAAGCACTTTGGCAAAGCCAAACGCTTAAATACTTCATGCAGCCCAAGGGCGATCCCGGCTCTTGCGGTCTTGAACGCAACTATGACGCCATCAATGCAGTGTCCCGGTACTTCGGCTTCTTTGCCAGTGTGAGCACGATGCCTTGTGATGCGCAGACAGCGATCGAGACTTACCACAACCGGGACAACATTGAAAAATGCTTCAAGGCCGGCAAGTCCGATATCAACATGGACGCCGTTCGCTCACACAGCGATGTGACAATGAAGGGACGCTTCATCGTGAGCTTCTGCGCACTGAGCATTCTGTGCGAACTGCGCCGCCGCATGCGCCGTCCGTATTTCGAGATGGGCTCCAATGGAGAGGTTAAGAACAAGTTGCCGCCGCTGGCGGACGAAATGACTTTTGGCGCTCTACTCAATTATCTCGACAGCGTCAAAGTCAGCTACGGCAACAACCTCGAAAATACGCGCTTAGAAGAAGTCACCAACAAACAACGCATGATTGCCGCTCGCCTTGGTTGTTCGGGTGTATTTGACACGGTGCCGGACTACGCTCGAATGGTTTGATCAATCCGCCAACTGCGATGTCTTTCGTATGTTGGCGGAAAAATTAGGATAGGAAGCTCACATCGCTTGACAACAAACGTGCTCGATTTCCTAGGGCAAACAAAGTTATTGGTACTTTGCAACTTTTAGTTTCAAATATGCCGCTAAAGAGTAGCTAAATCTTTCGATTGTAAGATGCGAAACAATTGCAAGAGCTCCCGTCACAAGAACTGTTAGGACAAAATTAATAATGGGAGACGTTACAAACAAATACGCCAATGTTTGTTGAACAGGGAAGGACATTAAAAAATATCCAAGAGAAAGATTGTATCTTGGCCGCAGTCTCAAAAACCAAGATTGATGAGAAATCCAGACAGCTAATGCAAATATAAATACAATGTTGCATATATGCATAACCTCTGGACTCCATCGTCCAATCGTAAGTTTTAGCAGTAATGCAGCCAAAGGTAAATAATAATTACATGGAAGATGGTATTTTAGCGAACAAATCGCCGCTCCAAATACTATAGAAAAAACTGTAACAATATTATGTGCAGCAGGCAAAATCTGCACTTGTGAACATATTTTTTGGCATAACAAAAAACCAAAAGCCAAGATCAGCAAGAAAAAACCTGTTTTATAATGAGGTCGAAGGACCCCTATTAATTTCAGTGACAGCAAAAATAGATAGCCACCAAAAAAATACGTTATACACCAAAGATTTCCATTGAGATATAACTTAAATTTATTATTATCAAATACAGTCGGAATACCATATTCGAGACGAAACGTTAGATTACGCCTGACATACTTAAGAACATCGTACAAATGCTGACTATAAAATTCACCGAAGCTTAAAGAAGAGACGCACGGAGCCAAAACAAATGCCGAAACCAAAACAACCATTGTTAAAGGTATATATAACCTACAAAATACTGAAATCAAGAAGTCAAGCGGTCTGTCCTTATTGAGCAAAGAATTAGTTATTACCAAACCCGATATAAATCCGAACAAAGGCACCACATACCCTGGCGCACTGAGATCATAGCCCTCTGGCTCTGGACTAATCAAAAATGCATGATCCCACACAACCCAAATCGCCGCAAACAAACGAATGAGATCCAAATTATTCTTACTTCTATCAAGTATAGAAGTAAGAGGTATTGAGTTACCCCCCATACAAGCCTCTTCATTTCTCACACCATACGACAGTGCACAAAAAGAATTAGATGTCCCCACTGCAAAACATCAATATATAAACATGCCCACACAAAAATAATCGATTATACAAAAAGTATAAAAAAATCCCTTTTTAAAAGAATTAGCACCGCAAAAACTTAAGATACGTGAATTCTTTAATCCATTTCTTATTAATCACCATCAAGGCACCATCTCTTGCACGTCATCCTTCTTGATGGGCTTAACGAGGTCCTCTCGCTTCACGCCAAGGTACATGGCAATCGCAGCTGCCACGAACACCGACGAGTACACGCCAAGGAGAATACCGATCGTCAGCGCCAACGCAAAGTAATGCAGCGCCGGACCACCGAAGAAGAACATCGCAAGCGTCATCGCCAGGGTCGAACCGTGCGTGATCACCGTACGCGAAATCGTGGCGGTAATGGCCGAATTGATCACTTCAACCGTCTCCGTACGGCGCATCTTGCGGAAGTGCTCGCGCACGCGGTCGAAAATAATCACCGATTCGTTCACGGAATAACCGAGCACTGCCAGCACGGCCGCCAGAACCGGCAGCGAAAACTCCCAGTTCATCACGGCAAAGATGCCCACCACAATCACGATGTCGTGGAGGTTGGCGATGATGGCGGCAATAGCAAACTTCCACTCGAATCGCATCGAGAGATAGATGATGATGCCGGCCACAACGAGCAACAGAGCGGTCAGACCGTCGGTCGCCAATTCTTCACCCACCTGTGGTCCCACGAACTCGTTGTTGAGCATCTTGACGCCGGGAGCCGTCTCCTGAAGCGCCTTCAGAAGTTCGCCGGCCATCTGCCCGGATGTTTCGCCTTCCTTCATCGGAAGACGAATCATGATGTCGCGCGCCGTACCGTAGTTCTGCACGGCAGCTTCAACACCGAGCTTGCTTTGGATCTGCTCACGGATCTGTTCCGTCTGAACTGCCTCCGGATACTGCACCACAACCTGCGTGCCGCCCGTAAATTCAATGGACAGCGCCAAGCCGTGATAGAAGATCCAGAACACAGCAATAATGAATGAAACCAAAGAGATCGCGTTCAGAATGTGCGAGTAGTGCATGAACGGGATCGTCTTGTGAATTCGGAAAAACTCCATGATTTTCCCCTCTTAATTCTTTACTTCGACTGCGTCTGCGCCGTATCCGGGCGCCAGATCTGACCGATATGCACGCGCGTCAACTTCTTCTGACGACCGTAGATGAAGTTCACCATGCTTCGCGAGACAATCACGGAGGTAAAGAGTGACGTCATGATGCCCAAGCAGTGCACCACGGCAAAGCCTCGCACGGGACCGGAACCGAAGATCAGCAAGGCAATACCGGCGATCAAACTGGTGACGTTGGAGTCGACAATCGTCGCAAACGCCATACCGTAGCCTTCACTGATGGCCAACTGCGGCGTTCGCCCGATTCGAAGTTCTTCACGAATACGTTCGTTAATGAGTACGTTCGAGTCAACGGCCATACCTAGTGTCAGCGCGATAGCGGCGATGCCGGGAAGAGTCAGCGTTGCCTGCAGCATGGAGAGCAACGCCACCAAGCACATCACGTTGCACATCAGACTGATGGCCGTCACGATGCCGAAGACCTGGTAGTAGAGGATCATGAAGATCGCCACAAACCCAAAGCCGTAGAGTGTCGAACGGAAGCCGGCTTCAATGTTGTCGGCACCCAGAGACGGACCGATCAGGCGTTCTTCCACGATTTCCATGGGAGCTGCCAGAGAACCGGCACGCAGCAAGAGAGCGGTGTCGGTCGCTTCAATCGTGGTCATGCGACCTGAAATCTGCACGCGACCGCCGGCAATTTCCTGACGGATAACCGGAGCCGTCACCACTTCACCCTTGCCCTTTTCAAACAGGATGATGGCCATGCGCTTACCCACGTTGTCACGCGTCACATCGCGGAAGATGCGTGCGCCCTTGTTGTCCAGCGTCAGGTTCACCGTGGGTTCCTGCGTCTGGGAATCAAAGCCCGGCTGCGCGTCGTTCAGGTTCTCACCGGTGAGCACCACACGGCGCTTCACAAGAATCGGACGACCTTCACGGTCAAAATACTTTTCGTCACCGAAGGGAACATTGCCCTGCGCCATCTGAGTGAGCGCTTCAGGCGAATCGTCGACCATGCGCACTTCAAGCGTTGCCGTACGACCCAAAATGTCCTTGGCCTTGGCCGTATCCTGAACACCCGGCAGCTGCACCACGATACGGTCAGCACCCTGCTGAGCGATCACGGGTTCTGCAACGCCCAATTCGTTAATACGATTGTGCAGGGTAGAAATGTTCTGCTTTAAGGCATATTCCTGAACGTTCTGAATCGCCTTTTGCGACAGTTCGGCAGAAAGGGTGAACTTGCCTGCGCGCGTACCCTCCGTCACCACCAAATCAGGCTGAGTAGAACGAAGAAGGTCATTGGCGCGGGCGCGTTCCTGCTCGTCGTTAAAGGCGATCACAACCGTATTGCCCTGACGCGAAATGCCTGCATGACGTATACGCTTGTCGCGGAACTGCGTACGCAGATCGGCTGCCGTCGATTCGGCGCGCTTCTCAATGGCCGAGTGCATGTCGACCTGCAGCAGGAAGTGAACGCCGCCGCGAAGGTCAAGGCCGAGGTACATCGGCAGCGCATTGATCTTCAGGAGCCACTCGGGCGTATTGGGCACCAGGTTGGGAGCGACGATGTAGGAAGGATCCGTACGGTCGGGGTTAAGAGCGCGTTCGAGCACTTCACGAGCCTGCAGCTGCTTTTCGGCTTCCGTCGGATCAAAGCGCACGCGCACGGTGTTTTGCTGAGCACCCTGCTCATAGAAAACACCGTTGGGCTTCAGCTGTGCATCCGCAAGCGCTTTTTCCACGCGAGCAAGCACCGTCTCGTCGATCTTCACCGTCGACTTGCCGGAACTCACCTGCACTGCGGGCGATTCGCCGTAAAAATTCGGCAAGGTGTACAGCGCCGCAATGAGCAGAACCACTCCGATGACGATGTACTTCCAAAGAGCGTATCGATTCATAACAAAAACTCCGGGTCAGTCCGATGCCCGATTCCGCGCAAGACCGCACACACGGACTCGGACGCCTTTCGTTGCGAAAATGGAATTGGCAAAAAGAGAAATTCCCCTTCAGCCTACAAAACTCTTCCGCTGAGAGTTTCGTGTCCGCAAAAAACGGCTGTTTTGATCAAACAGTTCCATTTTTTGCGCAAGAACCGCAAAAGGCCATAAACCGATTGCGGTGCATCAACTAAACGGCAAAGCGGGCGTCAGCCATATCCTTCAAGTCGGATACAGCCCGCCCGCTGCATGAAAGCCGTCTTTACTTGTCGATCGACTTCAGCGTGCCGCGCGGCAGAACCGTCTGCACAGCGCCGCGCTGCATCGTGATCGTCACGGGATTGTCTTCCACGCGGCTGATTTCGATCACGACGTACTGTTCGCTCACTTCGGCGATACGGCCGGCCAGGCCTCCGATCGTCACGATTTCATCGCCCTTGGTGAGCGCTTCGCACATCTTCTGATGTTCCTTCTGGCGCTTTTGCTGCGGACGGATCAGGAAGAACCAGAACACAACAAAAATCAGAATGATCGGAATGATCTGCATCAGCAGACCGCCGGTACCACCGGCAGCGGCCGCACCTGCGGTCTGAGCCATTGCGTCAGAAATGAAAAACACTTCTTACCTCTTTAGATGTTTTCTCGTTAAAAAATCTTGTCGTGCAACGCCTTGCGACGTGCATTGCAAAGCCTTCGGATTATACGGAAATTCCTTGCTGAGCCTCGAAAAATTGCATTAGAGATTTACCAGTGTCAGCCGTCGTTTGCAATTTTTCATTTGCCGCCGTGACTGACCCTCCATTCACACGACCGCTCCGTCGGGATTGCCCTTAAACGTCACGGCACCAACGCAGGCGCGTCCAGCCCCGTCTTTTCATCCAATCCGAAGAGAATGTTCATCGCCTGCACCGACTGCCCCGCAGCCCCCTTGACGAGATTGTCTTCCACCGCCAGCACGATGATCAGGTCGCCGTTGCCCGGTCGATGAACAGCCAGACGCAGGAAGTTGGAGCCGCGCACGCTTCTCGTTTCAGGCGTTGATCCGGCAGGCATCACATCGACGAAGTATTCATCCGCAAAACGATCTTCATAGAGCTTCTGAAGATCAATCTGAGTCGTGGCATCCTTCAGACGAATGTAAATCGTCGAATGGATCCCTCGAATGGTCGGCAACAGATGCGGCACAAACGTCAATTTCAGATCGTCCGTACCGGCCAGGAGTTTGAGCTGCTGCTCGATTTCGGGGGTATGGCGATGCCCTTTAAGACCATATGCATGGAAATTGTCCGACATTTCAGCCGTAATGATCGAAACGTCCGCCTTCTTGCCGGAGCCGGAAATACCCGACTTGCTGTCGGCAATGATGGTCTTGAGATCAAACGTACCGGGATGCGCCTTTTCGTATTCCATCAAAGGCAGGAGTCCCAATTCGATGGAAGTCGGATAGCAGCCTGCCATGCCGAGAATCCGAGCGTTTTTCATCTTCTCGCGCATGGTCTCGGGTTGCCCGTAGACAGACTCTTCCAGAAGATCGGGACAGGCATGATCGAGCTTGTACCAAGTCTTGAACGTGTCCGTATCACGCAAACGGAAATCCGCTGCCAAGTCAATGATCTTGACGCCGGCAGCCGTCAATTCGCGCGCCATGCTCATGGCCACCCCGTGCGGCGTCGCAAAGAACACCACGTCGCAAGCGGTAAGTTCTGCCTCTTCGGGCGTCGTAAACACCAGATCGTCCATGAAGCCTCTGAGCGAGGGGTACATTGCCGTTACTTTGGTACCCGCATCCTTGCGCGATGTGATGGCACAGACCTCAACGTTGGGATGGCGGCTTAACAAACGCAGCAGCTCCACGCCGGTGTACCCCGTTCCACCCACGATACCCGCCTTGATTTTCTTTTCCTGCATGTCGAAAAACTCCCCGAAGAATCTTTTTGTCTGATGTCTTTGGCAGGAAAAATGCTCCGGCAGCAGGCATAAAAAAAACCGCCGCCCGGGAAAGGGAGACGGTTTTTTCGCTTCTTGCCCCGGCTTTCTTCGCAAACCAAAGTTTGCAAAAGTATACCGAGGCAGAACGCTTGCGAATGAACGATTAGCGCTTGCTGAACTGCTTGGCGCGGCGGGCCTTGCGCAGACCAACCTTCTTACGTTCGACTTCGCGGGCGTCGCGGGTCACGAGGCCGGCAGCCGACAGGACGGGCTTGAGACCGGCATCGTAGTCGATCAGAGCTCGGGTGATGCCGTGGCGCACAGCACCGGCCTGGCCGGATTCGCCGCCGCCGGTCACGTTCACCATGATGTCGAACGTTTCGACATTTTCGGTGAGCTGCAGGGGCTGCATGACGATCATGCGGCCGGTTTCACGCTTGAAGAATTCGTTGAGATCGCGGCCGTTGATCACGATCTTGCCCGTGCCGCGCTTGATAAACACGCGAGCCACGGAGCTCTTGCGACGGCCGGTGCCGTAGTTGTAGTTACCGATCATCTTTATCCACCTTAAATGTCAAGAACCTTGGGCTGCTGTGCGGTGTGCGGGTGTTCGGCGCCGGCGTAGATCTTGAGCTTCTTGATCATGGCGTAGCCGAGACGGCCCTTCGGGAGCATGCCCTTGACCGCGATTTCGAGAGCACGGCCGGGGTGCTTGGCCTGCATTTCCTTGAAGGTGGTTTCGTAGATACCGCCCGGATAGCCGGTGTGACGGTAGTACGTCTTCTTACCGGCCTTTTCAGCAGACAGCTTGAGCTTGTCAGCGTTGATCACGACGATGTAGTCGCCCGTATCGACATGCGGCGTGTATTCGGGCTTGTGCTTGCCGCGCAAGCGGAGTGCGATTTCGGCAGCAAGGCGGCCAAGCACCTTGTCGCTGCCATCGACCACGTACCAGTCGCGCTGTACTTCGAGCGGCTTGGCAGAGAAGGTCTTCATTGTTGTCACCTGATTCACAAAAGGACGCAGCAGATGAATTTCAAACCGCCTCGCACAGGGTGGCGCCTGTACTTTGCACAGGTTGGAGCTGTTAAACGGCCTGCTCGCGTCAATAAACAAAAACGAGGCAAAAACCACCGAAGCGCACCGCGTTCTAACTTCGCCGTGCACCGAATTCAGTGCCTTTTACCGGGAATTTCTTGTTGATTTTCTTTTTGCCGCTTGTCGCCATCAGTCCAGTGGAAAACGGGGAAACTGAAAGCACGGTGAAAATCAGACGCGCAATAATACACGATCACAACGAGAAATGCCAACGCCAAAGCGTCGGCAACCGCCTTGTTTTTACTGCGCTTTTTGAGGTGCAGGCAGGAGCGCCTTCATGAGATCGGCTTCCTCGCCTGCCGAGACTCACTCTTCGATCGGCTTGATGTGCGTCGCCTGCTTGCCCTTGGGACCTTCGACGACCTCAAACGTCACCCGCTGACCTTCCTTGAGGCTCTTGAACCCCTTCATTTCAATGGCGGAAAAATGCGCGAAAAGCTCCTCACCGCCTTCGTCGGGCGTAATGAACCCAAAGCCCTTGACGTCGTTAAACCACTTGACAACTCCCTGTGCCATATTTTTCCTCTTTGTTTATTTCACTTTGTCCGAGTCTTCGCGTCGGCTCTCGGCCTTGAGCAGGTTGCAGCAACACAAAGTCCTCTTTTCAACAATCAACATTACGCCAACTTGCCGCTTTCAAGCTCATGACGCACTGCACTTTTTGCGTCGTGTGCTGTCTCGGACACACAATCGTCGAAACGACTCTTCGCAAGAGCGAAAATATACGATATATTACCTAGGATGTTTCTCCTTCTTTTCGTTTTGCATCATGTCGCGTTTTCTTCTCGGTCTGACGTTCTCGCTCATCAGTTGTGCGCTTGCGGCACAGTCGCTCGACGAAACACTGGCCGTCAAAATCGGCGACAAAATCGTCGAACTTGAAGTTGCACGCACCTCGGTCGAGCACCGAACGGGGCTCATGAACCGCACCTATATGCCGGCCGATCACGGCATGCTCTTTGTTTTTACCGCTCCGCGCCCCATCGCCATGTGGATGAAAAACACGCTCATCGACCTCGATGCAGCCTTTATCGATGCGTGCGGTCGCATCACTCAAATCGTCTCGATGCAAAAGGGTTCGCTTGAACTGCACCACTCACGCGTGGCCGCCTCCCGCGTCATCGAGATGCACGCCGGCTGGTTTGCCCGCAACAACGTCAGAGCGGGAACCGTCATTCCGGCGCTTGCCGACGCTCGCTATTGCAAGCGCACGGAGTCGACGGCGGAATAATTACCGGTCCGCGTTCACCGGCAAATCTTCTTCGGCAACAAAAGAAGCAGTACGAACCGAATCGAACTGCTTCTTTCTTTTCCTATCAACCAAAAGCGACGCGCGCATCAAATCGTTTGAAATGCACGCGCCGGTTTCGAGTTTTTTTTAAGCGCCGCAGCCGCAGGCTCCGCAGCAGCAACCGCCTTCTTCACCGCGGCAGTCGCAGTCGCACGGTTCACCGTTAAAGCGACGCTGCACGAAGTCCCAATTGACGAGCTTGTCAAAGAAGGCCTGGATGTAGGCCGCACGGGCGTTGCGGTAATCGATGTAGTAGGCGTGTTCCCAAACGTCGATGACCATCAGGGGCTTGAGATGTTCCGTCAGAGGCGTGCCGGCGTTGGAGGTCGAATAGATTTCAAGCTGGCCGTCCAAGCGCTTGACGAGCCACGTCCAGCCGGAGCCGAAGTTGTTGGCCGCCTTGGCCGAGAAGTCTGCAACGAAGCCTTCGTAAGAACCCCACTGCTTGACGATGGCGTCCATCAATGCGCCGGTCGGTTCGCCGCCGCCGTTGGGGCTCAGGCACTTCCAATAGAAGGCGTGGTTGTAGCTCTGCGCAGCGTTATTGAAGATCGGGCCCTGGCTTGTCTTGATGATTTCACGCAGGGATTCGGCTTCGTACATCGTGCCTTTGATGAGATTGTTGAGATTGGTGATGTAGGTCTGATGATGCTTGCCGTAGTGGTATTCCAGCGTTTCCTTGCTGATGGCCGGTGCAAGGGCGTCCATTTCATAATCAAGCTTAGGCAAAACGAACTGGCTCATTGGACTTCTCCTCGAGAATCGGTTATCGATCGGATTTCTCTGCTTGCAGGACGCGTGAGCTCCAAGATTGCCTTCTTGTGGGAAGCAGGCCGAATCGGACACGATCCATTGCTGTCTCACGAAACGTCCTTTGTCACCCTTAGATAATAGACCGAAATCATCGGGAATCCGTGAGACAAAACCCGGCAAACGCAAATTCCTTTCTTTTTAAAGGAAATTTTCTTTAGCTTCTCGGTTTGCGCTCGATGACCCGGGCTCGCGCAGAGCCCTTCTCAAACAGGATGGATACCGTTTCGCCTTCGGCGAGCTGTTCCGCGTCGCGCACCGGACGACCCTGACTATCGGTTGTAAGAGAAAAGCCGCGGGCCAACGTCTTGGTGATATCCAAAGCCGACAGAGACGCGGAAAGCCGCTCAAGTTCCGCTCGTTTGGCCTCAATGCGAAGAGACACCGCCTGCCGAAGGCTTTTTTCGAGATGCACCGTTTCGGCTCGCGCTTTGTCAAAGGCCGGGCGAACACGCAAAAGATTCATTTGCGCAAACGCCGTCTTGGATGCAGCAGCCTGCAGACACACACGCCGTTCGGCCGCAAGCGTCATCGCGTTTCGATCAAGTCGCTCGGTCAGCGCGTCAAGATACCGTTCGAAGATCTGTCGCAATTCCCGCTGAGCAGGCACCCTGGCCCGCAGCCTCAGCACAACGTTTTGCATGGCCGACTGCAAACGAACGGCTTGAGTCAACTGCGATCGACTCAGGCGCAAGTTCGCCTGCATCACTGTCGCCAGACGCGTTTCGAGTGTCGAAAGCCACTGAGGCGCCGCCGACCAGTGCTGCAACACAAGAGAACAGGCGGCGGTCGGCGTCGGCGCTCTCACGTCGGCCGCCATATCGGCAATCGTGAAATCGGTTTCGTGCCCGATGCCCGTCACAACCGGCATCGGCATTGCCCGCAGTTCTCGGGCCAGCGCTTCGGAGTTAAAGCTCCAGAGGTCCGCCAAAGAGCCGCCCCCGCGTACAAGAAGCAAAACGTCAACTTCGTTTCTTTTGCGAGCTTTTTTGAGCGCAGCAAGGATTTCGCCTTCCGAAGCTTCGCCTTGAACGCCTGCGTGATAAACCACGAAGGGCACCCACGGAGCCAAGCTCGCACGCGTCTTCATAACGTCCTGAAGCGCGGCCGTTTCGGTGCTTGTGATCACCCCCACGGACTGCGGATAGCGCGGCAGTTCCTTTTTAAGCGTTGCGTCAAAAAGGCCTTCGGCCAGAAGCTTTCGCCTGAGAGCCTCGAATTTGGCAAACAGAGCGCCGTCGCCGGCGGCCTGTACGGCAACGACGTTGAATTGCAACTGTCCTCGCACCTCAAAGACGTCGAGCGTACCGGTGAGCACCACAGCTTCGCCCTGCTCGGGCAATCGTTTCAGTCGATAGACGTTGCGACGCCAGACCACGCAGTGCAAAATCGCGTCGTCTTCGTTGTCCTTGAGATCGAGATAGACATGTCCGGACGGATAGGGCTTGATCGAATGGATTTCGCCTTCGATACGAATCAACCCCAGACGATTGAGCCCGCCCTTGATGCGGCGCAGAATGCAAGAGACGCCGACGGCCGGCGGCAATGCGAAAGCACCGTCCTCGTCTTGGGTCATTGCGCTCTGAGAATCTGCGGCACCCCCACTGCCACCGTCCAGGGCTCAACTTCAAAAGAAGCGATCAACCCGGCGTGGTAGTAAGGATCGTCTTTGGCAAACGCACGCAACTCATCGGCCGAGTTCGCACGGCACACGATCAGGGCCGAGAGACTCTCGGGCAAAACGCCTGCCGCCAGAACAAGGCCGTCGTCTACTGCTTTTTGCAGGCGCGCGAGATGCTCGGCACGAAAAGCATCGCGCCGAGCCATATAGTCATCAACGTAACGGTACGTCAGAACAAAGTGCTGCATGACCGTCGGCAGAAAGAATTAACGGCGACGCGTCTGGCTGCCGGCAGCCGGAGCCGCAGAGGGACGACCTTCGATGTGGCGGAAGGTGATGCGGCCCTTGGTGAGGTCATAAGGTGAGAGCTCGAGCGAAACCTTGTCGCCGGCGAGAATTCGGATGTGGTGCTTGCGCATCTTGCCGTTGGTGTAGGCGATGAGTTCGTGACCGTTTTCAAGCTTGACGCGATAACGGGCGTCGGGGAGAACTTCGAGCACCTGGCCCGACATTTCAATTAGATCTTCTTTTGCCATAAATCCTGTAGCGCGCGGCGAAACGCTAAAAAATGAGGTGCCGCACTGCGGTTTGGTTGTTGTTTGAGGGCGGTTGCAATGTTGACGCCGGAAATTCTCTCCGGCCTTTTTGGGCAACCACGCAGCGAAGGCGCCATTTTAGTCGGCGAACCGCTGTTTTTCCAAGATTTTTTGCGGGAATTTTATATGCCGTCGCCTGTAAACAATCCTGCTGAGAATTTTTTCATCACCCAACACACACTTTCTTGGTTTTCAGCTTCAGACAACCTCAATCGGCGAAAATTGCCGTATAAGGCCGTCTGCCGCGGATTTTGTCCAATTTTGTGCATGCGGTCGTTAAAATTCGGGCGTATCAATCGGGTTTGTACCGATTTTTCACCCTATCCCTTTTGCCGGGGATTCAAATTAAATTAGAAGGTTGAGTCGGTTTGACTCGCCTTTCCCGCAGACTCAGTTGGAATCGCAATGTCTCATCACGTTCTCGTCGCTTACTACAGTCACGCCGGTCATACGGCCCGCATCGCACGCACCATCATGGAAACGATCGTTGCCGAGGGGCATGGGTGCGACATGGTGGACATGATGGAGGGCGTCCGCGAGGGTGTGGATTGGGCGAAATACGACATCGTGATCGTGGGCTCTCCCATCGTGTACGGCGTCTACAACAAGATCGTCTGGGAATTCTGCTCGATGTACAAAAACGAAATCGAGTCGCGTCCCAACAGCTTCTTCAACGTGACGGTCGTCGCCCGTTCGCCTGAAAAGGCAACGCCCGAAGGCAACCGTTACCTGCAGAAGTTCGTCAAGCGCAGCGCCTGGAAGCCCCGCGACCTGAAGTGCTTTGCCGGCAAGGTGGACTACCCGAACTGGAACTTCTTCGAGCGCATGATGATCCGCATCATCATGAAGATCACCGACGGTCCCACGGATTCGAGCGTCGCAATCGACTACACCGACTACAACGATGTCAGAGCCTACGCGCGCCACTGCCTGCAGCTTGACAAACTGCAGGCTCGCCGTTCGCCCCGACGCTGACCGTTTGACGCGGCGCTTTGATTGCAACAGTCGGAGTGCCGCCAACCGATTGACACAGAAAAATTTAGGCGTTGCCGTTGCAGCGTCATGCCGCGACGCAACGTGAAAACGAAGGATCACTCATCCATGTCCGAGACTTCTCTTCCCTGGCTCAAGCACTATCCCGAAGGCTTTCCGGCCGAAATCAATCCCGATCGTTTCGCCTCCATTCCGGCACTTTTCGACACGGTTGCCGAAACCTACGGCGATCACCCCGCCTTCATCTGCATGGACAAAGTGCTCACATACCGGGAAATCTGCGATCTCTCAAAGGACTTTGCGGGCTACCTGCAGTCGCTTCCCGGCATGAAACCGGGCGATCGCGTCGCCATCATGATGCCCAACCTGCAACAGTACATCATCACGCTGTTGGGCATCCTGCGCGCGGGCATGATTGCCGTCAACGTCAATCCGCTCTACACCTCGCACGAACTCGGGCACCAGCTTGCCGACAGCGGCGCCAAGGCCATCGTCATCATCGAAAACTTCGCCAAGACGTTGCAAAACACGCTCTCGGAAACGCCCGTCAAACACATCGTGACCACCAAGGTTGGCGACATGTTGCCCTGGCTCAAGCGCACCGCCGCCGATTTTGTCGTGCGTTACGTCAAGAAGATGGTGCCGGAATTCAACCTTCCCGGTCACGTCAATTTCCGCAAGGCGCTTTCGATCGGTCATTCCAAGGGCTTTAAGCCGTTCGAACTCAAAAACACCGATGTTGCGCTGTTGCAATACACCGGCGGCACCACAGGCGTGGCCAAAGGCGCCATGCTCACGCACCGCAACGTGCTTGCCAACGTCGAGCAGACCGGCACCTGGATCAGTCAGACCTTTGAAATGGGCAAAGAAGTGGCCATGACCGCTTTGCCGCTCTATCACATCTTCAGTTTCACCGCGACGCTGTGCTTCTCGAAGTTTGCCGCCACCCAGGTGATGGTGCCCAATCCGCGCGACATTCCGGGCCTGGTGGAACTCATCAAGAAGTGGGACTTCTCGATCATCCCCGGCGTCAACACGCTCTTTAATGCGCTTGTCAACAACAAGGAATTCAAGAACCACAAGTTCACGCGCCTCAAAATGACCGTGGGCGGCGGCGCTCAGGTGCAACGTACGGTTGCCGAGAAGTGGTACAACGCCACCGGCTGCCACATCCTTGAAGCCTACGGCCTCACGGAAACCAGTCCCGGCGTCTGCGGCAACCTGCCCAACGCTCCCTGGGACGGCTCGGTGGGCTACCCCCTGCCCTCCACGCTCGTTTCCATTCGCGGCGAACAGTTCGTCGATCTCGGCGTGTGTTCTGACCCGGAAAAGGTCGCCGAACACACGGGCGAAATCTGCGTCAAGGGCCCGCAGGTGATGGCAGGCTACTGGGAAAAGCCCGAAGAGACCGCCAACGTCCTCATCGACGGCTGGCTCAGAACCGGCGACGTGGGCTTTATGGATGAACGCGGCACGATCACGATCACGGACCGCAAGAAGGACCTGATCATTGTGAACGGCCTTAACGTCTATCCCAATGAAATCGAAAGCGTGATCGCCTCCATGCCCGGCGTGCTCGAATGCGGCGTCGTGGGCGTCAACAATCCGCGCGTGGGCGAAATGGTCAAGGCCGTGATCGTCAAGAAGGATCCGGCGCTCACCCGCGACGACGTCGTCAAATACTGCCGCGCGCGCCTCACCGGCTACAAGTGCCCGCGCACGATTGTCTTCGTGAAGGCTCTTCCGAAGACTGCCGTCGGAAAAATTCTTCGCCGCAACCTGCGCGACATGAAAGAAACGGATTAGTATTGCGAACTTTCTCGGTTCGCAGGACTGATACCAAATGATTCTGACAATTGCCCTGCTACTGTCTTTTCAGCTGGCAGGGCTTTTACTTGTGACGCTCTTCGGACTGCCCGTTCCCGGGCCCGTGATGGGCATGGTGCTTTTTCTTTTCGCCTTGATGACCGTCAACGGCCTTTTGGAAAAAACGCTGCCCGTCGTCAATGTTTTGCTTGCTCACTTTGCCCTCCTCTTTGTGCCTGCCGGCGTCGGCATCATCGAGCACTTTGACCGCCTTCAGGCCGAATGGCTGCCGATTGCGGCTTCCATCATCGGTTCGTCCATCCTCGCCATGGCCACGACCGTCCTGGTAACGCGATGGGTGGCTCGACTTCTGCAAGGCTCGAGCAAAAAGGAGAAGCGTCGTGCTTGATTCGATTCTTTCTCAATTGACTCTCACAGCCGAGAAGCTTCTTGCCGATCCCGCACTGTGGCTTTGCGCGACGCTTCTGGCTTACGCCTTGGGCATGTGGGTATACAAGAAAAGCGGCTACAAAACCATCTGCACGCCGCTTCTCGTTGCCATCGTTCTTCTTGTTGTGACGCTAGAAGTCACCGGTACCGACTACAAGACCTATCTCAACGGCGGCCAGCACATCAACTTTCTGCTGGGGCCGGCCACCGTTGCCTTGGCTGTTCCGCTCTATGAGCAACGTCTGCGTTTGGCCAAAATGTGGGTGGCGCTCACCTGCGGTCTTATTGCAGGCGGTACGGTCGCCATTGTCTCTGCCGTTCTGATTGCCGGTGTCCTCGGCGCCTCTCCCGAGACGATGATTTCCCTTGCTCCCAAGAGCGTCACCGTCCCGATTGCCATGGCAGTGAGCGAACACTTGGGCGGTATTCCGGCTCTGACAGCAGCACTGGTGGTGATCACGGGTGTTGTGGGTTCGTTGATGGCGCGAGGCTTGTTGGGACTTTTGAGGGAAAAGGACGATGCCGTGCGCGGCTTTTCTATCGGCTTAGCCGCTCATGGCGTCGGCACCGCCACAGCTTTTCAGATGAATCGCGACACAGGCGCATTCTCCGGTCTGGCAATGGGGCTGACAGGTCTTTTCACTGCGTTTGCCGCTCCGTTCCTGCTGCCCTATCTGCTGAGCTTGTTCGAATAAGTCTCAGCGTTGTAAGACTCATTGCCAGACAACAAACCGACGCTGCGCGGCATCGAACACCAACGCCATGCGATTCAGTTCTTTAGCACTTGCGCTCTCGCTGTACCGTCGAGAGCGCACTTGCTCAACCGCCTGCTCGGGCAACGCACCGACTTCTTCCTCATCTTTCGCAAACTTAAATTCGAAAATCCAACGTCTGTTACCATTTTCGACCTCCAGATTGCTGCGCCCGAGAGCCGAGTGCTTCTCTACCACAACGTCAACCCCGGCACCGATCAAGAGAACCTGTAGCAGAGCTCTGCATTGCATCTCTCTCGGTCACCGGATACGCCTGGTAGTCAATCTCGTTGAAAATCCAATTGAACAACAAAAGACCTCCCGTCCCCGCAACAGATGGAAGCTCTGCCGCAGTGACCGGAGGTCCTAGGATTGAGCTGATACGCTTTATCGCGACTCAGACATCAATCAATAATTTTCAGCGCGGATCTGCTGGAAGCTCTGCGGGTGTGCGCAAACCGGGCAAATTTCAGGCGCCTTCTTGCCGATCACAAGGTGACCGCATTCGCGGCACTGCCACATCACTTCTTCGCTCTTTTCGAAGACCTGCTTCATTTCAACGTTGTTGAGCAGCTTCAGGAAGCGTTCTTCGTGAGCCTTTTCGATGGCGCCCACAGCACGGAACTGCGCGGCGAGTTCTGCAAAGCCTTCGGCCTCGGCCGTCTTTGCAAAACCTTCGTACATGTCCGTCCATTCGTAGTTTTCACCGCTGGCGGCAGCCTTCAGGTTTTCGGCCGTGTTGCCGATGCCCTGCAGGTGCTTGAACCAGATCTTGGCATGCTGGCGTTCGTTGGCAGCCGTTTCGTCAAAAAGCTCGGCGATCTGCTGGTAGCCTTCCTTGCGGGCAACGCCGGCAAAATAGTCGTACTTGTTGCGAGCCTGAGACTCACCGGCAAACGCAGCCCAGAGGTTCTTTTCGGTCTGGGTGCCTGCAAACTTATTGGTCATCGGAATATCTCCTTGTTGTTTATTCAGGGTTTTATCTGACTCCACTGTAGCGAAAAATCGCTGCAGCCGCGTCCGTTAAGAGAAGAATTTCTTCATCTTGTCCAAAAAGCTCGTGCTCTGGGGCGAATGCTTCGTGCCGCCTTCCTTGATCGATTCGTCAAACTCCTTGAGCATCTTCTTTTGCTTGCTCGTGAGATTGACCGGCGTCTCAACAAAAGCGTGCACGTACAGGTCCCCATTGCCGCCGCCGTGCAAATGCGGCACGCCCTTGCCGCGCAGGCGGAAGATCTTACCCGTTTGCGTGCCTTCCGGAATCGTGATGCGCGCTTCGGTACCCATCGTCGGCACACTTACTTCGCCGCCCAATGCAGCGGTGGCAAAACTCAGCGGCAAATCGGCGTGCAGATCGTCGCCGTCGCGCTGGAAGATTTCGTGCTGCTTGATGAACACCTGCACAAAGAGGTCTCCGCAAGGACCGCCGTTGGGGCCGGGCTCGCCCTTACCCTGGATGCGAATGCGCTGACCGTCATTGATGCCCGCCGGAATATTGATTTCCAGCGTCTTGGTCTTACGGTTGCGGCCGCGTCCCTGGCAGTCCGGACACGGATCGGAAATGATTTCACCCGTTCCGTGGCAGTACGGGCAGGTCTGCTGCACCTGCAGGAATCCGCGGTTGATGTTGATCATGCCGCTGCCGCCGCAATGCGGACAGGTCTTCTTCGACGTACCCGACTTGCAGCCGGAGCCGTGACAGGTTTCGCACTCTTCCCAAACCGGCACGCGGATGTCGGTCTTGGCACCCGCCACCGCCTGCTCAAGCGTGATTTCGAGCGAATAGCTCACGTCGGCACCGCGAAACACCTTAGGTCCGCCGCGACGACCGCCGCCGGCACCGCCCCCGAAGATTTCCGAGAAGATGTCACTGAAGTCGCCGAAACCACCCTGGCCCTGGCCGAAGCCGCCGAAACCGCCGAATCCGCCCGCACCGGCTGCGCTCGGATCGACGCCGGCCTTGCCGTAGCGGTCGTAGGCCGCGCGTTTCTGGGGATCGCTCAGAATCGAGTAGGCCTCGCCCACCTGCTTGAACTTTTCCTCAGCCGCTTTGTCGCCGTTGTTGCGATCGGGATGGTACTTCATCGCCAGGCGTCGATACGCCTTTTTGATCTCGTCGTCGCTTGCATCGCGCGAGACTCCCAGTACCTCGTAATAATCCTGGTCAGCCATAGTGTGTCAATCGTTACGAAAAAACATGGCAAGGGCCGAATCGCCAAATCGGCGGCCCGGCCCCGTGTCTTATACGGCCGACTCGGCGTCCTTTTCGCTCGGACGCCGCGCCGGGCTCGGGTTTTGCTTTGAAGTCAAATTAGTGCTTGACTTCGGTGTAGTCGGCATCGACCACGTCGTCGTTGCCCTTGTTGGCCTGCTGCTGACCGGCACCGCCCGTCTGCTGCTGGGCGCCTGCCTGAGCCTGCTGAGCCTGAGCAGCCTGCTGGTTGAGCTTTTCACCGATCTTCTGGGCGGCAGCCATCAGCGCTTCGACGCTCTTTTCGATTGCAGCCTTGTCTTCGCCCTTGATGCGTTCTTCCACATCCTTGATGGCGTTTTCGCAAGCGGCGCGATCGGCGCTTTCAACCTTGTCGCCGAGATCCTTCAGGGTCTTCTGAACCTGAGCGATCGAAGCGTCGGCCATGTTGCGGGCCTGAGCCAGTTCGAAGCGGCGGTGATCCTCTTCCTTGTTGGCTTCGGCAGCGGCAACCATGCTCTTGATCTCTTCTTCGGACAAACCGGAGCTTGCCTTGATCGTGATCTTGTTTTCCTTGCCGGTGGCCTTGTCCTTTGCGGTCACGTGCAGAATGCCGTTGGCGTCGATGTCAAACGTCACTTCAATCTGCGGCAGGCCGCGCGGAGACGGCGGAATGCCCTCGAGATTGAACTCGCCGAGCAGCTTGTTGGAAGCCGCCATCTCGTGTTCACCCTGATAGACCTTGATGGTCACGGCAGGCTGGTTGTCTTCAGCCGTCGAGAACACCTGCGAGTGCTTGGTCGGAATCGTGGTGTTGCGCTTGATCATCGCAGTCATCACGCCGCCCAGGGTTTCAATGCCCAGCGTCAGCGGGGTGACGTCGAGAAGCAGCACGTCCTTGCGGCCGCCCGAGAGCACCTGACCCTGAATAGCGGCACCGATAGCTACGGCTTCGTCCGGGTTGACGTCCTTGCGGGGCTCCTTGCCGAAGAATTCGCGCACCACTTCCTGAACACGCGGCATACGGCTCTGGCCGCCCACCAGGATCACGTCGGTGATTTCGGAAGTCGACAGACCGGCGTCCTTCAAAGCCTTGCGGCAGGGTTCGATCGTGCGCTGCACGAGGTCTTCGACCATGCTTTCGAACTTAGCGCGCGTGATCGTGATGTTCATGTGCTTCGGACCGGTCTGGTCAGCCGAAATGTAGGGCAGGTTCACTTCGGTTTCCTGACGGCTCGACAGCTCAATCTTGGCCTTTTCAGCGGCGTCCTTCAGGCGCTGCAGGGCAAGCACGTCGCCGCCGAGGTCAATGCCGTTGTCCTTCTTGAATTCGGCAATCAGGTATTCGACCAAGCGACGGTCGAAGTCTTCGCCGCCGAGGAACGTGTCGCCGTTGGTGGAGAGCACTTCAAACTGCTTGTCGCCGTCAATGTTGGCAATGTCGATCACGGAGATATCGAACGTGCCGCCGCCCAAGTCGTAGACGCAGATCTTGCGGTCTTCGTTGCCCATCTTGTCAAGACCAAAGGCCAGAGCTGCGGCCGTCGGTTCGTTGATGATGCGCTTGACTTCGAGACCGGCGATGCGGCCGGCATCCTTCGTGGCCTGACGCTGGCTGTCGTTGAAGTAAGCCGGAACCGTGATCACGGCTTCGGTCACGGGTTCGCCGAGGTAATCTTCGGCGGTCTTCTTCATCTTGCGGAGCACTTCGGCGGAAACCTGCTGCGGAGCAAGCTTCTTGTCGCCCAGCACCTGCACCCAGGCGTCGCCGTTGTCGGCGCGAACGATCTTAAACGGAGCGCGCTGCACGTCCTTCTGCACTTCGGCGTCTTCGTAACGACGGCCGATCAAGCGCTTGACGGCAAACAGCGTGTTCTTCGGGTTGGTCACGGCCTGACGCTTGGCGGTTGCGCCGACAAGAATCTCGCCGTTTTCCATGTAGGCAACGATGGAAGGCGTCGTACGAGCGCCTTCGGAATTTTCGATCACACGAACCTTGTCGCCTTCCATGATGGCCACAGCCGAGTTGGTGGTGCCAAGGTCAATACCGATGATCTTAGACATTGTTCTTTTTCCTCTTGATTCTCTGTTGGGCCGTACCTTTTCCGCATCCACCGACGGGAGAAGGTTTTCGACCGTGATCTGAAACTCTTACGCGTACCGCAGGAAGCTCTTTTTCAACGCCGCCTGCCGCGCCATACCCCCTATATGGGGACGCCCCGAGAAAATTCAACGGGGCGTCTGAAAAATTTTGTGTCGATGAAGTTTCTAGCCTTGAACCACGCTCACCATAGCCGGACGGAGCACGCGTTCGTAAATCTTCCAGCCGTGCTGAAAGACCTGAGCAACGTCGCCCGCGCTCTTGCCTTCAACGGCAGGCACCATGGCAATGGCCTGCTGCGTGTTGGGATCAAACTTGGAGTCCTTCGGATCGATGACGGTCATGCCGCTCATTTCAAGCGCATGCACGAGCTGACGGTGCGTCGCGAGAATGCCTTCCCGCATCGGACCTTCGATTTCGGCGGTCATTTCGATCGCCTTTTCAAGCGAATCCATCACCGGAAGCAGGTTCTTGGCAAACTTCTCGATGCTGAACTTCTGCGCCTTGGAAACGTCTTCAGCGGCACGGCGACGCACGTTTTCCATTTCGGCAACCGCACGCACGTAAAGATCAAAATTCTCAGCCGCTTTGGCCGTCGCCGCGGCAAGCTGGTCTTCGAGCGAGGCTTCTGCGCCTTCGGGTTCGATGCCGAGTTCCGGAGGCAGTTCAGAACCCTGCGCCTGCTCCGCAGCTTCGGCTGCTTTCTTCAATTCGTCGGCAGGATTAACCTGTTCCTGCTTGGTGTCTTCTTGAGCCATAAAGATGTTCTTGCAAAAGGGATGCTTGAAAGATGGCTCTTATATGGGGATTGGGTTTGCTCTTTTCAAGCCGTCGCAGGCAAAAAGTTCAGCTGAAGCGGATTTTCAGGCCTTCAACAGAGCCTTGAGAACGATCTCGGCGTAAAGGGCCACCGCATCGTCCTGCGCGTTCAGGCAAGGGATATAGTGAAACCCGCTGCCGCCCGCCTGCTCATAAAAAGAGCGCAGTTCCGTGGCGATTTCTTCAAGCGTCTCCAGGCAATCCGCGGCAAATCCCGGGCAAATCACATCAAGGCGCTTCAAGCCCTGTCGGCCCAGTTCGGGAGCCGTATCAACGGCAAAAGGCTCCAACCACTTCGCTTTCCCAAATTTGCTCTGGAATACCTGGACAACCTGATCTTTCTTCAAACCCAACGCAAGACGCAGCTTTTCCGCCGTCTGCTTGCACTGTGCTTCGTACGGATCGCCGCGTTCGCTCGAAACCGCCGGAATACTGTGAAAGCTCAGCATGAGCTTGCCCTCGTCTCCGAGATCACCCACTTTTTCCCAATGCGCGCGCACGCGAGCAGCAAGCGCCTCAATGTAAGACTCTTCATCGAAGTAGTGCGGGATCGTGATCACAGGCGGCAAATCCCGAATCTTCTTTTGCACGCGTCGCACCGCATCGAACACTGCCTCCGTCGTCTGTGTGGCGTACTGCGCATATAGCGGCAGAACAACGATGCGCTCGGGTTTTTGTTCAGCAATCCGACGGAGTTCTTCATCGATTCGCTGCACGCCGTAACACATCGCCCAGGACACGATGAATTCGTCGCCCAGCGCCTTCTGCAGGCCTTGCGCCGTGTCGGAGGTCACCGCCACCAAAGGAGACCCTTTTTGCGTCCACACCGTCTTGTAGCGATCGGCAGAAGCCTGCGCGCGACGGGGAATAATGATGCCGCGCAGAATCGGCTGCCAAATGAGCGGATTCATTTCCACCACACGCCGATCACCGAGGAATTCCGCAAGATACTTCGCCACTGCTTCTTTGGTCGGAGCGGCAGGCGAACCGGTATTGCAGATGAGAACGGCGGTCTTGGGTGTGTTGTTTTGCGCGGTCATCGGATACAAAAAAGGCGGTTGGATCAAGTTCGAGCAATTGTGCACGAACTGTCTTAACCGCCGCTTTTCTTGAGAATGCGTCCGAATCACTGCATCTGCAGGTGTTCGTGGACCGTATGCATCTTGAGTCGTCTCCAAGCTACGATCAAGGCGCCTGCAATCAGACTCATCCAGAACTTCCCGAGCACCTGTCCGGCCAAAAACTCAATGGAGCCGAAAGCCAGAGACAGGAAAATCGCGGAGTCAACCACGGAACCGGCCAGCCCCGACGCAATCACAGCCATGGCCGGATAGCGCTTCTTCATGGGAGCATAAACGGCAAAGTCAGCGAGCTCCGCAAACAAGAAAGCACAGACCGAAGCAATGACCAGAGCGGGTTCCGAAATCAAGCCCGAGAGCGCGGCGCCGGCAAAAATCGAGATCAGCGCCCAGCGCCAGCCCAGGCAATGATGCACAACGTCACGCAGCACCAGACTGAACCCGGCAAGCAGCACGCCGGAAGGTGCCCATAAACCGGGCCAAACGGGAATCAAACAAGGACCGTCAGCCGGGCAAACGAGGCCGACGTTCATGATCACCCAGTTCGTCAAGGGGATCATCAGAACAAACAATACGAGCGAGAGCCAGCCGCTCAACGGGCGCTTGATGTCGCCCAGCTCACCGATATGGGACATATGGTTTCCTTGTGACCGCCACCGGCAGAACAATCCGGCGCAGAAGTTTTTTTTGAAAGTGGTGCGAGATTGTAGCAAAGACAACCTCTCAGAGAAACGTTAATTTTCCCTTTCAAATCAACCGACTCAAGCCTGAACCGCAATAACGCTCTGTTTGCGGCGCCGCCACACGGCAATCGCCACGCCCGCCAGCAGATTGATCCAGAACTTGCCGAGCACCTGCCCAAACAAATATTGGACTGAACCAAAGGCAAGTGACAGGAAAATAGCAGAGTCCACGGCGGAACCGATCAGACCGGAAACGATGACTGCCATGGCCGGATAACGCTTTTTCATCGGTGCGTACACCGCAAAGTCAGCCAATTCCGCAAAAAGGAAAGCGCTCACCGATGCAACCACGAGCGAAGGCTCGGAAATAAAACCCGAGAGCACCGCTCCGAAAAAGATGGAAGCCAACGCCCAGCGCCAGCCCAGACAATGATGCACGACATCGCGAAGCACCAAACTGAAACCGGCCAACAACACGGTCGAAGGTGCCCACAGACCAGGCAGAACCGGCACAAGACAAGGTTCGCCGGGCGGGCAGACGACACCAAGGTTCACTATCACCCAATTGCTCAGTGGAATCAGCAGAACAAACAGTATGAGCGAAATCCATCCGCTCCACATACGTTTGAGGTCTGCATGTTGCGCATTGTCGGTCATTGGGCTTCCTCGTCTTGCACCAATTTTCTCAGAACAAATCGGCAATCGGTGTTTCCAGGAATGTTTCGAGCGGCAGTCCCCCACTGCCCACAATCAAGGCGGCATTCGGTCGCTTTCTCAAAACGTCGTATTCATGCCGTCGAAACATGATTTCAGGGCTTGAACAAGAATTCACTCAATAGAACTCGTAAATTTACGAGATACTCCTCGTAATTTTAGGGTGAGCGTTATCTACGCTTGCCAGACGCGCATCAGATCTTGGGGAGATACCACGTCAACCGTGCAATCAGGATAAGCCTTCGTAAAAATCTCATGCGATCGAGATTTAGCCTTTTCTGAAAGCTTGCATTCGAACGCTCCCATTTTGTTATCAATCACCTCAACAAAGTCAATTTCCCGAGGTTGTCGTCCAGACGTTCTCCAGAAGTAAATTCGCGCGTAGTCTCGACGAAGGCTATGGAATTTAACGCGTTCTATGAAGAAAAAGTTTTTCCATAACACACCAGCGTCGGCACGGCTAGCCAACGGAGAGAAATCCTCAATGACCGCATTGCGAATGCCTGTGTCACAAAAATAGATTTTTTTGCTTTTCTTCAGCTCATTGCTTAGGTTTTTAGCATACGAGTGGCAAACTTTGACAACAAAGCACCGTTCGAGCAGATTGCCGCCACTCAGCAAGAATTCGTAAATTACACCTACGAAAACTCGCAAGAATTCGCAGATTCAGTTGACAAAAAATTGCATCGCGGCGTTTTTGCCCGCTCAGACGCTTTCAATTTTGGGTTCAAACGCCGAGAAAAACCGCATGACGCGCTCGGGCAGGTAACCCAGGTCTCCGGGCGGATTGCCGCGGGGAAAGCCGATGTGACCACCCTCTTCCGGTTGCTCAAGATAGACACAGTCGCTCACGTCCTTTTCCGTCGGCAGCGCCCAGCGCGGCAGGAAGGGATCGTTTTTGGCGTTTAAAAGCAACAGCGGTCTAGTGACGTTTTTGAGATAGCGCTTGGCCGAGCACAAGGTCCAATACTCCATCGCGCTCTTGAAGTGATGGATCGGCGCCGTGTAGACACTGTCAAAGTCGTAGAGCGTTTTACAGCTCTTGACCTTGTTGATGTCAATGAGATCCGGGAAACGCTTGGCCTTGTCAATGAGCTTTTCCTTGAGCGTCGACAAAAACATTTCTTCGTAGAGCTTGTTGGCGCCGCGGCTCATAATTTCGCTTCCGGCCACCAAATCCACCGGCGCACCGATCGAGACAGCCGCCGTCAGGAAAGATGCGTCCTGCGGGCGTTCGCCCATGTATTTGGCAATGTAGTTACCGCCGAGGCTCACGCCGACCGCATAAATCGGCGCCGTGATGAAACGTTCGTGAACCGTCCTCAGTATCCAGTCGCAATCGTCGCTGTCGCCGGCAAAGTACGCCCGCGGCAAACGATTGGGCAGACCGCCGCATCCTCTGAAATGCGCAACGACGCCTCGCCAACCGCATTTGACACACTCGTGCATCAGCGCTTCTGCGTAATGGCTGTGAGAATCACCCTCCAATCCATGGAAATGCACCAACACCGGCGCGTTGAGCTCCATCGGCTCCGGTTCCGACCAATCCAACACGATGAAGTCTCCGTCGGGCATATCCACAATTTCTCTTCGATACTGCACGTCGGGACGCGGGAAAAAACGGGCGGGAACGATGGTCTGAAGATGCGCTCCGGGCAACCAGCGGGGAGCCTTGTAGTCGGATTGAAGCAGCGGCATCGCGCAAACAAACGCAAAAAAAATGGACTCAACAACGCGACTGGCGAAATTGGTTTTCGTCGTCAGTCGCACCGAGGAGAAAACTTAACACGCGCTGACACAAAGGTTGAATCCAGCATTTTGAATTTTCGTTTCGACTCAGAGAAAAAATGGGACAATCTAAGCAAAACACCTGATCTTATTGGTGTTTTTGCGTTTGCACTTCGTCACAAGATCGAGTAGAGTAAGTCCCTGAGTCGGCCTGAAATACGAATCAGGCTCTGCTTAGAAAATCTGGAACTGCCTTTTTCAAATGCTTTACACGGCACGATTTTATTTCTTCTCCTTTTATTTCGCCCCCTCGGCGGAAGGAGTACGTGCGCACGCGTAACGCAAGCATTTGAAAGGTACTGCCAGCCGCCGGGAACGCAAAATCCGGCGGCTTTTTCGTACCGGGTTCTGCGTAATCAAGCCTCAGGCTCGCCGGCACAGACCGAACGACAAAATCCGATACCAAGGGAGATAGACATCATGCGCTACACAACCGACGACCTTCGCATCAAAGAGATTCGCGAACTGACGCCTCCGGCTCATCTCATTCGTGAATTCCCCTGCGAAGAGCCGTTCGCAAGAACCGTTCACGGCGCCCGAATGGCCGCTCACGAAATTCTGCACGGTCACGACGATCGACTTCTTGTAATCGTCGGCCCCTGCTCGATTCATGATCCCAAGGCTGCAATGGAATATGCGCAAAAGCTCAACGAAGAGCGTCGACGCTTGGCAGGCGACCTTGAAATCATCATGCGCGTTTATTTCGAGAAGCCCCGTACAACCGTCGGTTGGAAAGGTCTGATGAACGACCCGGATATGGACGGCAGCTGCCGCATCAATCACGGATTGCGCATCGCCCGTGAACTGCTGTGCGACATTGTGGCTCTCGGCCTTCCCACCGGCGTCGAATACCTGGATATGATCACGCCGCAGTACATTGCCGATCTGGTGAGTTGGGGAGCCATCGGGGCACGCACAACCGAATCTCAGTCGCATCGCCAGCTTGCCAGCGGTCTGTCCTGCCCTGTCGGTTTCAAAAACGGCACCGACGGCAACATCAAGGTCGCCGTTGACGCCATCGGCGCCGCCGAACACTCCCACTCATTCCTGTCGGTTACCAAGGGCGGCATCTCGGCCATTGTCACCACGACCGGAAACGAGGACTGTCACATCATTCTCAGAGGCGGAAAAGAGCCCAATTACGACGCCCAAAGCGTTGCCAAAGCCTGTGAGATGCTCAAGGCCAACGGCCACCGCGAAATCGTAATGATTGACGCTTCCCACAGCAATTCCCACAAAATCTGCCGCGAACAGATCAATGTAGTCAACAACATCTGCGAGCAAGTTTCCGGCGGCAACAGTTCGATCATCGGCGTCATGATCGAGTCGAACCTCGTCGAAGGCAACCAGAAGATCGAACCCGACAAGCCCCTCGTTTACGGCCAGAGCGTCACGGACGCCTGTCTGGGCTGGGACGACACGGTCGTTTTGCTCAATAACCTGGCTCACGCCGTCCGCGATCGCCGCAGCCGTCTCCAGTAATCGGAACGTTCGAAAAAAATTCCCCCGGCCAGCTTTCGATTCTGATCGGGGGATTTTTTTCTTTCGTCAGTCGGTTCCCTTGGCGCGGTCTTCGTAGAACTTCTTCTTCCAGGCGGCAAACGTGCCTTCTTCCAGAGCCTTTCGCATCTCCGCCATGATCGTGGCGTAGAAATGCAGATTGTGGATGGAATTGAGGCGTGCGCCAAGAATTTCGTTCACCTTCTGCAGATGGTGCAGGTAAGCGCGTGTGTAGCCGCGGCACGTTGCGCAAGTGCAGGAGGGATCGAGCGGACGGGTGTCGTTCTTGTGCTTGGCGTTGCGGATCTTGATGTCGCCGTAACGGGTAAAGAGCCAACCGTTGCGGGCATTTCGCGTGGGCATCACGCAGTCAAACATGTCGATGCCGCGCGAAACGCCTTCAACCAAATCCTCGGGCGTTCCCACCCCCATCAAATAACGAGGCTTGTCTTCGGGCATCTGGTGCACGATGGCATCCATGATGGCAAGCATCTTTTCTTTCGGTTCACCAACAGACAAGCCGCCCAAGGCGTAACCGTGGAAACCGATTTCCTTCAGGCCCGCAAGCGACTCTTCGCGCAGTTTCGGGAACATGCCGCCCTGCACAATGCCGAAAAGCGCGTTGGGATTTTCGAGGCGATCGAATTCCTCACGGCTGCGCTTGGCCCAACGAAGAGACAGACGCATCGAATCGGCCGCTTCCTTTTCGGTCGCGGGACGATCGCCAATCATGTAGGGCGTGCATTCGTCAAACTGCATCACGATGTCGGAATTCAGAACCTTCTGAATCTGCATCGAGACTTCAGGCGTCAAAAAGAGCTTGTCGCCGTTGATGGGCGAAGCAAAGCGCACGCCTTCCTCAGAAATCTTGCGCAATTGACCAAGGCTAAACACCTGGAAACCGCCCGAGTCGGTGAGAATCGGGCGATTCCAGTTCATGAAGCGATGCAGCCCGCCGTGCGTGGCAATGACATCAAGCCCCGGGCGAAGCCAAAGATGGAACGTATTGCCGAGGATGATCTGACTGCCCATGCCTTCGAGCTCGTCAGGCGTCATCGCCTTGACGGTACCGTAGGTACCCACGGGCATGAACACCGGCGTTTGCACCACACCGTGATTGAGCGTCATCACGCCGCGGCGCGCCGCCCCTTCCGTTTTCAAGACTTCAAACTGCAGCGCCATTGTTGTTCTCCGTTGCGTTGTGATGGCGGGTTCTTTCCAGGAAACAGGCGTCGCCGTAACTGAAGAACCGATATTTTTCGTCGATGGCGTGTCGATAAGCCTGCATGATGCGCTCTTTGCCGACCAAGGCCGACACGAGCATCACCAGCGTCGACTTGGGCAGGTGAAAATTCGTCACCATGGCGTCGATGACCTTGAAGTGATAGCCCGGCGCAATGAAAAGTCGCGTATCCATCGTACCCGCTTCAACCGTTCCGTCATCTCGGGCCGCCGATTCGATCGCACGCAGACTGGTGGTGCCCACGGCAACCACACGGCGACCTTCGCGCTTGGCCTGATTGATCGCATCTGCACACTCTTGGCTCATTTCAAACCACTCGGCGTGCATCTGATGCTTGGAGAGATCCTCCTCACGCACCGGCTGGAATGTGCCCGCGCCCACGTGCAGCGTCACGAAAGTTTCCTGCACGCCCATGTCGCGCAGATCTTTGAGAAGCTCCTCGGAAAAATGCAGGCCCGCGGTCGGCGCTGCAACGGCCCCCGGATACTTGGCGTACACCGTCTGATAGCGGCCTTCGTCGGCAGCCTGTGCGTCGCGCTCAATATAAGGAGGCAACGGAACCTTGCCCACGGCATCGAGAACGGTCAGCGCCGGCGCATTGAATGTGAGCTCAAAAAATTCGCCTTGACGTCCGCCCACGACGGCTTCATAGGAAACTGCGTTTTCACCCGTGAAGATCAGGCGGGAACCGGGCTTGGGCTTTTTGCTTGCGCGCAGCATGCTGATGACGGTGTTTTCGCAGGTCACACGTTCGATCATGGCTTCAATGGCGCCGCCAGTTTCCTTGACGCCGCGCAGACGAGCCTTGATTACGCGCGTGTTGTTCATCACGAGCAGATCGCCAGGGCGAAGCAAATGCTTGAGATCCGTAAAAACAAGATCTTCGATCACATCGTCGCTCACGTGCAGCAAGCGGGAAGCCGTGCGTTCTGCAAGCGGAAACTGAGCGATCAGTTCAAGCGGGAGATCAAAGTCGTAGTCGGACAAATGTTGTCCGTTGAGATAGGAAGGATGTAAATCGACAGTCATTTTGGCTTTACCGGCCAGAAATTAGAAATTGATAAGGAGCCCGCATTGTACAGAGCCGATCGACTTTGTGCTTGTTTTTCCTAGAAATTTTCCACACATGAACTCACACTGCCGTACACAGTCAACCAAAACAAGTGACAGTAAGCCACCTGTAGTCTCTCTTCTTGCTGTTGCAAATAGAAACATTTTCCTGTGTCAGACTTGTTGAGAATGATTCTTATTTGCGATATAGTTCCACCAACTGAGAAACACCTAGAGGCTTAAAGCCGAAGAGACAAGGGTTCGTTGGGGTCGAACCTGCTGCAAGCCTCTCACCAACGTTGTTCTCCTGGCGTTCGTGATGGTTTCTTAGGGTTATCTTCCTTGTGCGGTGACAGGTTTCAGGCTCCTGTCACCGCTTTTTTTCGTTTATTTTCAAGGCTTCTGCAATTTTTGAACGAAATCAAGAACGTACTCTTGATAAAATCAAGACCATACTCTTTATTTCATTCAATTCCACAAACATCCACGCCTATGTCTCTCAACTTTACGTACTTGCCTCGAACGATTGAAACCGTTATCAATCGGGCCAGTCAGCGCTACAAAGGTGTCATGGTGACCGGGATGCGACAGGTCGGCAAAAGCACCATGCTGCGCCGCATGCAGGGAGATCGCCGCTACGTCAATCTCGACCGCTATCAGGCTTTGGATCTGGCTCGACAAGCTCCGGATGCCTTTTTCAAGCAATATCCGATGCCTTTGCTGGTTGACGAATTTCAGAGAGCTCCCGACCTCGGTTTGGAAATCAAAGCCATTCTCGATGAAACGGACGAAAGAGGCCTGGTGTGGTTGACCGGATCTCAAAAACTCGGTCTCAGAAAAGCGGTCGCCGAAGCACTTTCCGGCCGCGTTGCATCCTTCGAGCTTTTTCCGTTCAGTCTCTACGAGCTGCAAGGCAAAGGCCCGGAGCAAAAACCTTTTATGCCGACCGGTGAGCTTACGCGCGGCTCGCTTGATCCGCTCACGGCGGAAGAACTCTGGAAAATCATCTGGCAAGGCTCCTGGCCGGAAGTGGTTCACGACGAGCCGGATCAACGAGATGCCTTTTTCGACAGTCTTTTGAGAACTTACATCGAAAAAGACATCCTTTCGGCAGGAGTACGCCGTGTGGAGGATTTCGAGCGCTTCTTAAGCGTACTGGCAAGCCGCATTGGTCAGGAATTTGCCATCGGCGAAATCCAAAAAGCCGTCGGCGTTGCGGCGGAAACTGCCCGCGATTGGCTTAACGTTGCCGTCGCTACAGGCGTTGTCTATCTCTTGCCTCCTTTCTACGAAAACGTCGGCAAAACACTCATCAAGAAAAGCAAGCTTTACTTCACCGACACCGGCTTGGCTGCCTGGCTGTGCCAGTCTCCAAGTCCATCGGCTCTGAAAAACGCCTATAACGCCGGAGCGTTTTTCGAGAATTTCGTCGTCATGGAAATTGTCAAAAGCTGGAAGCACAACGGCAAAAAGCCTCTTTTCTACTTCTACCGCGATACTCGGCAAAATGAGATTGATCTTCTGATTCGCGAAGGCGACATTTACTATCCGATCGAAATCAAATCGACGGCTTCGCCTCAGCGCAAGATGCTCGACAATTTCGGCGTACTCAAAGGCGACACCATTAAGCGAGGTCCCGGCGCTCTGATCTGCACTTGCGATGAGCCTCGCTACCTCACAAGCGACGTCGTCGCCCTGCCGGTCTGGGCGCTTTAGCTAACAGTTGTTGCTGGAAAACCCGCAAATCCAAGCTAGACTTGGAGCGCTTGACAACCGTTTCCTTTACTTTCGGTACGCATTTGAAGAAACACCTCGTCCTTTGTCTGACGCTTTGCCCCCTTGCGCTCTACGCCGCCGACATTTCCATCCATTTCATCGGGCTCAATGATGAACTCACCGAAAATGTCCGCGCGCACCTGATGCAGCGCAAAGATGACGACGCCTACTCCGTGAGGCGCCGTCTGGTTTCGGCCGTCAAAGACGGCATCAAACCGTTTGGATACTACCGTCCCCGCGTCAAGATTGACCTGGTTCGCGCCGACTCGGGCGACGTCACGTCCGTCAATGTCATTGTGGATCCGGGCGAGCGCATTCACCTCACCGAGCCTCACCTCAATCTGCAGGGGCCCCTAACCAAGGAAACCGAATTTGATCTCGCCGTGCAACAGATTCCGAAAGCCGGAAGTCCTCTACTGCACAGCGACTACGAGCAATTCAAAGGATCCGTGCAGGCCCTGGCGTTGGAACTCGGCTATTTCGACGGCAAGTTTTCCAAACACAGCCTCAAGGTTTCGCCCCGCGAAGGCACTGCCTACTGGGACCTCGCTTACGACAGCGGCAAGCGCTACAAATTCGGGAAGGTGAACTTTCAAAATTCGCAAATTGACGAAGCCTATCTTCGTTCGCTCGTCCCGTTTGAAGAGGGGCAACCCTACGACTACAACACCTACGGCGATCTTTCCCGCAAGCTCACTGAAACCAACTGGTTCGGATCAGTGGTCATGTCCATGCAGTTTGACAAAGCCAGGCAAGATCCCGAACGCGTGCTCGACGTTGATGTCGCACTCACGCCCCGCAGTGAAAACCTGGTGGAAACCGGCATCGGCTACGCCACCGACATCGGCCCTCACGGAAAACTGTCCTGGACTCGCCCATGGCTCAACAGCAAAGGCCACAGTTTGACGGCCGCCACTGATCTTTCACCCGAAGAGCAGGAATTCGAGTTCAATTACAAGATTCCGAGTCAGTCCAATCCTCTCTCGGACTACTGGGCCCTGCAAAGCGGCTACAAGTATTCGACCCTAAACGACACGACTTCGTCGTCGACGGCCGTGTCCGCCGCCCGTTTTCAGCTGCTTGACTCAGGCTGGACGCGCAAGATTTCCGTCGACTGGCTCTACGACAACTTCACGCAGGGCAGTGATTCGTCAAATACGCAAATCATTTATCCCACCCTTTCGTTTTCGCGCACGCGGCAAAAGGGGGGCGTTCTGCCGACCTGGGGCGACACGCAGCGCTATGCGATTTCGGTTTCCAACACCGCCTGGGGCTCCGACATCGACTTCGTACTGCTCACCGCGCAACAAAGCTGGGTTCGCTCGCTCGGGCCCTCGCACATCTTCATCGGCCGATGGTCCGCGGGTTGGATCGAATCGGGAAGCTTTGATCAGGTGCCGCCCGATCTGCGTTTCTTCGTGGGCGGCGACTTGAGCATCCGCGGCTACGACTACGAATCCATTTCCCCGAAAAACGACAAGGGCGAACTCGAAGGCGGCTCAAAGATGTACACCGTTTCCGTCGAATACCAATACAACGTTACCGGCAACTGGTGGGGTGCAGTCTTTTTCGACGCCGGTCAATCGAGTCACGAATTCGATTTCGGCGACATCAAGAAAGGTGCGGGCTTCGGCATTCGCTGGCTTTCTCCCATCGGACTCGTCAAGCTCGACCTGGCCAAGGCCGTGGGCGACCCCACGGAAGACAGCTGGAAGATCTACTTCGGTTTGGGAGGCGCGTTGTGATGAGAATTTCTCGTCTTTTGAAATGCATCGGCTTCGCGCTGGCCGTCCCGCTGGTGCTTTGTGTCGGTCTCGTTGTCTTTGCGCTCACCCCCTGGGGGCTGCAAACAGGCGTTTCGCTCGCGCAAAAGTTCCTGCCTGAGCTTAGTGTCGGCAACGTCAGCGGCACACTCTTTGATGCGGACATATCAGAAATTCGCTATCAGACGACGCCTGTAACTCTTGAACTTAAGCGAGTGCAGTTCTCGATCGCCAATCTGCGCCCGCTCGAACGACATGCCGACATCAGGAAACTCCACGTTGAAGGGCTCCGGGTCGCTCTCGCTGAAAACCAGGAATCCGCCGCCGAAACCGCCGCCTCAGACAACGCACCGATCTTTCTGCCGTTTTCCGTTGCGCTCACGGATGTGCGTTTCACCGACACGCACGTTCAGTCCGATGCGTTTGATGTTGCGGTTCATGACCTGTCTCTAGCCGCCTCTGCCGCCGGCGGCACGGTCACAACAGAGAACCTGAATATGGCGGGCATCTCCGTTCATCTGCCCGAAACACCGAAGGCTACCGATGAAAAACCTGAGCCGCTGGTCGAAACGTTAAACGCGCTTTTTGCCAAACCGTTGCTTGAGCCTTTTGCGGTGCCCGAACTGCCGCTTACTGTGGACGTAAAGGCGCTTTCGGTTTCCGATGTCAAACTCAACGACGAAACCGTGCTCGAAACGCTTTCGGCAACATTTACCGCCGCCCCTCAAAGCGTTCACATCGCCAAACTCGTCGCTGCGCATCCGGCAGTTGACGCCTCCGTTAAGGGAGAAATGACGCTCGGCGGCATCCCCAAAGGCAAACTGGACGCTGCCGTGACGGCGCGTCAGGCTCCTTTGTCCGCCTATCCGATCACGGCCGCCGCCACTTTTGATCTCACCTCCGAAACCAATCTGAGGCTTCAGACAACGTCGGCTCAAAAGATCCTGAACGTTCAGGCCAACATCGAAACCGCCAAAGCCAATCCTGCTTTCCGACTGGCTGTAACGGGTGATTTGGATCTGACTGCTCTCAAAGACTTGATCGGTACCGAAGGAGAACTTCAGAACGTCGACGTCAAACTGGCAGGTACGTACGACGCCTACGATCTTTCGATTTCGACTCGCGCCGCCTCTGCCCTTCTTGCCCGACCTGCCGATCTTTCCGTCACCGGGCAAGGGAAGAAAACCACCTTGTCCGATCTTCGACTGAATGCAAGCATCGGCAAAAACATGCTGCATTCCGCATTTCATGCCGCTTTGACCGACAAGAAGGCATCGGCTTCGGGCTCGGCCACGCTCTCCTGGTCCGACCTCAAGGATCTGGGCAAACTGCTCCCGGCAGATTCTCCCAAGACAAACGGATCGGCAGAACTTGCCTTGACGGCCTCAACGGCAGCAGACTTTGATCCCCGGTCTTTGGCCGTTGACATCACGTCACTTACGGTCAAAGCCTCGCTAAACGATGTGCCCTTCACGGCACAAACCACAGGTCACATTCAGGGCACGGACTCGTTTGCTGTCAAGAACTTGCTTCTGAAAGCCGACAACGCCTCTCTTGAGCTCGATGCCGCATTGAAAAAGGAAACACTCTCCGGGGCATTTCGCGTCAGCGCACCCGACCTCTCGCGCATCAACAAAACGCTGCGCGGCAGTGTCACCGGTTCAGGAAAACTCACCGGTACGCTTTCCATTCCTCAATTGTCGGCCCAGATGCATGCCTCTTCGCTACAGTTCGGAGACATGTCGCTTGCGCGCGCCGATGTTTCCGCTCAAGTCACGACAACACAGAGTAAAGGCGAGCGCCTTCCCAAGGCCGACGTAAAACTCAGTGCTGCCAATCTGTCCGCGTCTTCGGTTTCGTTCAAAACGATTTCCGCATCCTTCTCCGGCACGCAGTCCATGCACACGCTGCAGGTGACAAGCAAGGGTTCTCCCGTTGCCATTGATGCGCGCCTCGACGGTCACCTCGACAAATCAGGAACTCATTGGAACGGAGAACTCATCTCGGCAGCGCTCAAAACCGATCGCGGCACCTGGACGACTGCCGACAAACCGAAGCTTGCCTTCAACATAAACGCCTCGCAGGCCTCGCTCTCGCCGCACTGCTGGACAAGCAATTCGCAAAGTCTTGAAGTCTGCCTCAAGGAAGAACTTCACGCCGGCAAACAAGGCAGTCTCGCGCTGGACGTCAAAAACGCAGACTTTTCTCTCATCAAAGACCTCCTGCCGTCGGATCTTGATGTCAAGGGTCGCACGGATGCAACGGCAACCGTGAGCTGGACCGAACCATCGCCCGAACACGCCGTCGCGCATGTAGAAGTGGCCGGGCGCGGCATTTCGGTGACGGCCGAAACGAACGGTTCGCGTCAAACGCTGCACTTCAAAGAAACGAAATTGTCCGCCGACTTCAAACCTCAATCCGCGCAGATCCAAAGCACGGTGTCACTTAAAGACGGAGGCGAATTGAAAGCCGACATCGCCGTAGCCGATCCGCTCACAAAGCGTCAGCTCTCAGGCTCCGTGACGGTCGACGATGTGCAACTCGCTCAGCTCAATCCCGTGCTCGCCTCGCTTTCGCCTCAACTCTCGGCAAGCGGAACCCTTTCGGCCGAACTGCAGCCCCGAGGCACATTGCAAAAGCCTGCGCTTTACGGCGATATCAAGCTTGACGCTTTTGCCGCACAAGGTCAGGCCGTGCCGCTTGACATGAAGCCGTCCAACGTCACGCTGCATTTCGAAGGCGATCAGTCGGAACTCATCGCCGATCTTCAGACCGCCCAGGGCAAGATCAACGTCACCGGCAACGCAAAATGGAGTGACCCGGAAAACCCGACGGCTCGCGTTGCCGTCAAGGGCGACAAAGTGCGCGTGAGCCTGCCGCCTTACGTCACGGCGCATGTCACGCCCGACGTGCAGGCGAGCATCTCGCTGAAAAACCTTAACCTTTCGGGAAGCATTCAGATCAACCAGGCGCGCATCACCGTCAACGACCTGCCAACCGGCGCCATTTCCGCTTCGGCCGATGAAGAAATCGTCGAAGCCAATCAGGTAGCCGTTCGCGTCCGCACCCCGCTTCAGATCGAAAGCTCTCTTGTGATCCATTTGGGCGATGAGGTCAACCTAAGTGCCTTCGGCTTAAAAAGCGAACTGCAAGGCGATGTGACCGTTGCGCAGAACGATCAGAATCTGGGCTTGAGCGGCACCATCAAACTGGTAAACGGCACCTTCAAAGCCTACGGTCAGGACCTCGTGATCAACAAAGGCAACCTGACCTTTGCCGGCCCCGTCAACAAGCCGATCCTTGACTTTGAGGCCATCCGCAATCCGGACGCCATCGAAGACGACGTCACGGCGGGCATCCGCATCAAGGGGCCGAGCGACGCACCTCAAACGGAACTCTTCACGGATCCCGCCATGTCGCAGGCCGACGCCATCTCCTACATCATGCGCGGCCAAGGTCTGAAGACATCCAACGACGGTGACAACTCCATGCTCACTTCGGCGCTTCTGGGCATGGGTCTTTCCCAGACCGGTCAGCTCGTTTCGGGCATCGGAGAAATGCTTCGCATCAGCGACCTGAACGTATCGACTTCGGGTACGGGCAACGACTCTCAGGTGGTCGTCAGCGGCTACGTTCTGCCCGGACTGCAAGTAAAGTACGCGATGGGCATTTTTGACTCCATCGCCACGCTGACACTGCGCTACCGACTTCTGGCCCGACTCTTTGTGGAAGCCAGTTCCGGCGCCGCGCAAAGTCTCGACGTACTCTATACGTTCGAGTTTTAGAAGCCACAAAACGAACTTCGACCTTCGCCGGTCGCCCGACAAAGGCCGAAGAATGTGCCGAAATTTCAGGCGTCTCAGTGTTCCTTACGAATCACGTGACGCGTCTTACCTTGCTCGTCCGTTTCCTGACTCACCACGGTGTGCCCGCCCTGCGTACAGAAGACTTTCAAGTCCTCGATCGCGTGCGGATCGTCGGTGAGCACTTCAAGCGCCTCACCGACCTCCACATCCTTGAGAGCCTTTTTGGCTTTGAGCACCGGCTGCGGGCACTTCATCCCGCAGCAGTCCAGCGTTGCAGTCATGATGATCAGGCAAGCTTTTCGGCAATCCAGGCGCGTGCGCTTTCAAGCGCCGCCGGCAGCGCCTTGACGTCGGAAGCACCGGCCATGGCCATGTCGGGCTTGCCGCCGCCCTTGCCGCCGCACTGAGCCGCGACGAAGTTGACGAGTTCACCCGCCTTCACCTTGCCGATCAAATCCTTCGTGACGCCGGCGCAAAGCTGAGCCTTGTCACCGCCGGTCACCGCGAGAACGATCACGGCCGAACCAAACTTGTTCTTGAACTTGTCCATGGTTTCGCGCAAGGTCTTGGCATCAATGCCTTCGAGCGTCGTAAGCAGCACCTTCACGCCGTTGATGTCCTGAGCGGCACTCAAGGCTTCATCGCCCTGCTTGGCAGCGAGCTTGGCCTTGGCTTCTGCCAATTCTTTTTCCAGACGCTTGACGGTTTCACCCAAATGGTCAATCTTTTCGGGCAGTTCCTGAGCCGGCGCCTTGAACTTGGCGGCAGCCGTCGCAAGCAGCTCGGCATTGTCTTGCATCAGACGAACGGCGTTAAGACCGGTCACGGCTTCCACACGGCGAACGCCGGCGGAAATGCCCGCTTCGCTGATGATCTTGAAGGCGCCGATGTCACCCGTACGGGACACGTGGGTACCGCCGCAGAGTTCCACCGAGGTGCCGATGTTCAAAACGCGCACCGTTTCGCCGTACTTTTCGCCAAAGAGCATCGTCGCGCCGCTGTTGCGGGCGTCTTCAAGCGACATCACACGACACTGCACCGGCGTGTTGGCAAGAATTTCAGCGTTGACAATATCTTCGACCTGACGGATTTCGTCGGCGGTCATCGGCTTGTCGTGATGGAAGTCAAAGCGCGTGACGGCGTCGTTCACAAGGCTTCCCTTCTGGGCCACATGTTCGCCGAGCACGTCGCGCAGCGCCTTGTGCATGATGTGCGTCACCGAGTGGTTGCGCATGATGGCCTCACGGCGCTTGGCGTCGACCACGGCCTTGAACGTGTCGCCCGTCTTGATTTCGCCTTCGCAGACGTGAGCAACGTGACTGAAGACGCTTGCCTTGAGCTTGAGGCAGTCGCGCACCTGCAAAAGCGTCGTGCCGTTTTCGAGCACGCCGGTGTCGCCCACCTGGCCGCCCATTTCGGCATAGAACGGGGTCTTGTCGAGAATAACGAGCACATCGTCGCCGGCCTGAGCCGATTCGACCTGAATGCCGTCCTTGTAGAGCGCAAGCACCTTGGCTTCGGGCGTCTCAAGCGTGTCGTAGCCCACGAACTCGTTGTTGTCGCCCGTAAAGAGCACGTCGGCGGCAATTTTGAACTTGCCTGCGGCGCGAGCCTTGTTCTTCTGCTCAAGCATGCAAGCTTCAAAGCCTTCGGTGTCGACCGTCAGACCGCGCTCACGGCACACGTCGCCCGTGAGGTCCACCGGGAAGCCGTAGGTGTCGTGCAGCTTAAAGGCGATGTCGCCGGGCAGCACGCCGTCCTTGCATTCGGCCATGGCCTCGTCAAGGATCTGCATGCCGTTGGAGAGCGTCTGCAGGAAGCGTTCTTCTTCCGCGCGGATCACTTCGGCAATCTTCGGATTCTTGATTTCCGGATAGATGTCGCCCATTTCGCGGGCAAGCGGTTCGATCAACTTGTAGAAGAACAGACCGCGGGCGCCCAGCTTGTAGCCGTGACGGATCGCGCGGCGGCAGATGCGGCGGATCACATAAGCGCGGCCTTCGTTGCCGGGCTTGACGCCGTCAGCAACGGCAAAGCCGCAGGAACGGATGTGGTCTGCAATGACCTTCAGAGACGGGCTCTGCGGATCCACGTTTTCAGCGCCGGCCGCTTCAACGGCTTCTTTGGCGGCACGCATCAGATTCTGGAAAAGGTCGATATCGTAGTTGGTGTCGACTTCCTGCAGAACGGAAGCAAGACGTTCCAGGCCCATGCCCGTATCAATGTTGGGCTTGGGCAGACGATTCATGTTGCCGGCGGTATCACGGTTGAACTGCGTGAACACCAGGTTCCAGATTTCCATGTAACGGTCGCCGTCTTCATCGGGGCTTCCCGGAGGGCCGCCCTGGATCTTGGGGCCGCGGTCAAAGAAGATTTCCGAGCACGGACCGCAAGGGCCGGTGTCGCCCATCATCCAGAAGTTGTCCGACATGTAGCGGGCACCCTTGTTGTCGCCGATGCGCACGATGCGCTCGGCCGGCACGCCGATTTCCTTGTTCCAAATGTCGTAGGCTTCGTCGTCTTCGATGTAGACCGTCACCCAGAGACGTTCGGCCGGAAGCTTGTAGACCTGCGTGAGGAGTTCCCAGGCCCAGGCAATGGCTTCGCGTTTGAAGTAGTCGCCGAAGCTGAAGTTACCGAGCATTTCGAAGAACGTGTGGTGGCGCGCGGTATACCCGACGTTGTCCAAGTCGTTGTGCTTGCCGCCGGCGCGAATGCACTTCTGAGCCGTGGTGGCACGCTTCAGGCTCTTGTCAAGACCGAGGAAGTTGTCCTTGAACTGATTCATACCCGCGTTGGTAAAAAGCAGCGTCGGGTCGTCCTGAGGAATCACCGGACTCGAAGCCACAATGGGGTGGCCTTTGCTCTCGAAAAACTTCAAAAAAGCCGTGCGAATCTCGGCGGCCGTCATGTAGGTGTCGGGTTTCATAAAAAATGTGTCTTATCCGATAAGCAGTACGCCCAATTTTCGGGCGCAACAAAACCGCGGGCTTTGCACCCGCAACGATTCGGGGAATTTTACAGGAAAGGCTTTGTTCGGAAACAATTCCCGGAACATCGCTCTGAGACCGTCCTTCCGAATCTTTCGATGTGCCGCAAAAGAGAGGCGTTTTGCTTGTAAAGGAAAAAGACTCCTTTGTTTTGGAACAAAAAAGCAAAAAAAGAGGACGCCGAAAGTGTTGTTTTTCTACCTCAGCACTAAGTTAAACGTCCTACCGCCCCTAACAATTTCCGCCAACCGAAAATAAGTCATTTCTTCAATAAAATCAATCAGTTACAAAAATTTAACATGAGAAATTCGTCATGGACTTTTCATGAATCTGTACTTGAACTGAAACAAATAATCCGTATCCTCACGTCCGAGTCCTCGCTTGAGGCACCAAAAATAGAAAGAGCCGCATCAAGGATTCTCTGCGATTGTGCACTTTCTCTTGTTGTGTGTGCTCGGGGCAGCGTCACTGTTCCGAAGAAGAAGTAATTTCACACACCGTCATTTATTTTTTCGGCTTTCTTTCCCAGGAACGTCAATCATGAAAAAGACTTTGGTTGGTTTGGCTGCTGCCGCGGCAATGTGCAGCGCCTCCGCAGCGTCCGTGACGCTGTACGGTATCATCGATACCGGCTTTGCCTACAACTCCTACAACGACGACAACTACTCCACTTTGACCGACAATGCCGACAACAGCTTCGGCATGATGTCCGGTCAGAGCTCCGGCTCCCGCTTCGGCCTCAAGGGCGTCGAGGAACTCGGCAACGGCCTGACGGTCGGCTTCATCCTCGAAAACGGCTTTAACTCCGACACCGGCGCCATGGGCGACGACCGACTCTTTAACCGTGAATCGAGCATCTACATCGAAGGCGGCTTCGGTAAGTTCGGTATGGGCCGTCTGAGCACGCTCGCCAACGATTCCGGCACGACCGGTCTGGGCGGCTACTTCTCCTCCTTCGGTACGGGCTGGGGTGACGTCGGCGTTCAGAGCTACATGCAGGCCTATCGTCCGACCCGTATGGACAACATGGTTTACTACAAGACCCCGAACTTCGCCGGCGCTGAAGTCTGGGTGCTGTACGGCATGGGTGACGAAGAAGACAAGACCTACGAAAACGAATCCTCGCGCGACCGCTACTACGCCGCTGCCGTGACCTACAACAACGGCGGCCTGAGCCTCTACGGCGCTGTCGACGTGTTGAACAAGGCCAGCTTCGGTACCGCCAACAACACCGCTGACACCAAAGACGACCAGATCACCATCACGGCTGCCGTCAACTACGACTGCGGCTTTGCCAAGTCCTACCTCGGCGTGCACTGGTTCGACAACGCCAAGGCTGTCGGCGCAAGCAGCTATGACGGCGACTGGAGCCGCCTCGGCAACTTCGGCGAGACCAAAGGCTATGGCGACGCCAACGGCTGGTCCGTGATGCTCGGCGTGGACATTCCGGTCGGCAACGGCAAGGTCAAGACCACCCTCGGCTACTTGGATGCCTCCTCCGACAATGAAGGCATTGGTAGTGCTGACGCTGATCAGGACCTCAAGCGCTTCATGGTCGGTGCCGGGTACGAGTACTATCTCTCCAAGCGCACCACCGTCTACATGGGTGCCGGCTACCTGCAGGACAGCATCGATACCGCCAAGGGTAATAGCTACGATCCTTCCTGGGTTCAGGTCAACTGCGGTCTGAAGCACAAGTTCTAATCGCTTGACTTCAACCGGTGCATCGGGAAAGAACCTTCGGCTTCTTTCCCTTGCCCGGAAGCAGACAAAAGACAACGGGACGCAAATCATCACATTTGCGTCCCGTTGTCTTTGGTGCGGATGGATTTTCTCAGTCCAGCGCCTGCGCCATGCGTTCGGCCAGCGTTTGCGCCAGAGCCTTATCCCTGGCTTCAACCATGATGCGAAGCAGAGGTTCTGTTCCCGACGGACGAATCAGCACGCGACCGCGATCGGCAAGTTCCGCCTCGCACGCCTTGATCTCGGCGGCAAACTTCTCGTTGGCTTTCCAATCGTAGCCCTTGGCGATGCGTCGGTTGATGAGAACCTGCGGCATCAGCTGCAGATCGGCCGTGAGTTCGGCAAGCGTCTTGCCGCTTGAAACGACGGCCGCGAGAACTTGCAGAGCGCTAACGATGCCGTCGCCCGTGGTCTGGCAGTCAAGCGCAATCAGATGGCCGGAACTTTCGCCGCCGTAGAGCCACCCCTTTTCCAGCAGCCTTTCCATCACATAGCGATCGCCCACCTTGGCACGCTCAAAGGGAATGCCAAGTTCCGCAAAGCGCTTTTCCAACGCGAAATTGGTCATCAGCGTGCCCACGACACCCGATTTCTTACCCATCGCCTCAATGCGTTCTCGCGCCATGACATACAAAAGCGCGTCGCCGTTGTAAACGTTGCCCTTGCTGTCGGCCATGATCAGGCGATCGGCGTCACCGTCAAACGACAGCCCCAGATCGGCACCGGCCTTGAAAGTGCGTTCGGCAAGATCGTCGGTGTGCGTCGCGCCGACGCCTCGGTTGATGTTAAAGCCGTCGGGCTCGACGCCGTCGGAGACGATGTCGGCACCGAGTTCGTGGAAAACGGAAGGCGCCGCATGATAGGCCGCACCGTGAGCACAGTCGAGGTAAAGCTTCATTCCCTTGAGGTCCAGCCCCGTCGGGAAGGTGCTCTTGCAGAACTCAACGTAACGCCCGCAGGCGTCGTCCAGACGATAGGCCTTGCCGAGCGCATCGCTTGCTACGCATTGATAGCCCTTGGTGATTTCGGCTTCGATTTCTTCCTCTACGGCATCGGGCAATTTCGTCCCGTCGGCTGAGAAAAACTTGATGCCATTGTCGTGGTACGGATTGTGACTGGCACTGATCACGACGCCCGCGTCCAGTCGCAAGGCGCGCGTCAGATAGGCAACAGCAGGCGTCGGAACCGGACCGCACAAAACAATGTCGACGCCCGCAGCGGAAAAGCCCGCCTGAAGAGCAGCTTCAAGCATATAGCCCGATACGCGCGTGTCTTTGCCGATCAAAACCGTAGCGTGAGCCGTCTTGCTGCGGCGCGCAAACACGCGGCCCGCCGCTTGCCCGAGCAGAAGCACGAAGTCGGGCGTAATCGGCGCTTCACCCACAGTGCCGCGCACGCCATCGGTTCCAAAGAACTGTCTTGCCATTTTTCTCAATCCTTTCGTCAAACGCCCGCGGCGCTTGCTGCAAAACTCGAATTTTTTAATTTTAGCGAGCTGCCTGCATGGCCTGCCAGACGTCAAAGGCCTCACGCGTTTCCTTCACGTCGTGTACGCGCACGATTTGCGCGCCCCGTTCAGCGGCAAGCAAAGCGCCCGCCACGCTCGAGACGATGCGCTTGGAAGGATCGGGTTGGTTGGCCGCTGCGCCGATCGAAGTCTTGCGAGAAAGTCCCATCAGATAGGGTCGGCCGCCGGCGACAAAGCGCTCCGTGTGCTTGAGAATGCTGAAATTGTGCTCAAACGTCTTCCCAAAACCGAAACCCGCGTCCCAGCAAATTTGCTCGAGCCGCACGCCCTTAGCCAGAAGAGCCGCTTCGCGGGCCTTGAGGTACGCTTCGATTTCGCCCAGCAAATCCTCGTAATCGGGGCGATTTTGCATGGTCTGCGGCGTTCCCTGCATGTGCATGATCACGAGTCCTGCGCCGCTTTGTGCGGCCACCTCTTCGGCGCCGGGCAGTTCAAAGGCGCGAATATCATTGAGAATGCAGGCGCCGGCTTCGAGACTGGCCTGCATCACCTCGGGCTTACTTGTGTCAACCGACACGGCAAAACCCTCTCGGGCGAGCTCGCGCACCACGGGCACGACGCGGCGAATTTCCTCTTCCACACTGACTTCAGCCGCTCCGGGTCGCGTCGACTCGCCGCCCACGTCCAAAATGTCGGCTCCCTGCTCGGCTAGGCGCTTGCCCCAGGCCACGGCCGCTTCAAATTCGTTGTGCGTACCGCCGTCGGAAAACGAGTCGGGCGTCACGTTCACGATACCCATGATCAGAGGCCGCGACAGATCCAACACGCGGTCACGACACTGCCACGTCGTCGCACGCTCAAAATTGTCTTTCTGCACCGTCTATCCTTTTAAAAAGAACGGCGGGACCGGCCCGCCGTCATTCAGTCATTTCGACCTTAATTTATTTCGGTTCGTCCCTATCCGAAGCAGGAGCTTCAGCACTCGCCTCGTCAGCGGGAGCCTTGGCTTCCTGCACCGGCTCCTCGACCTTCTCTTCCTTGCGGGGTTCGGGCTTAGCCGATCCCGTCACCGGAGACTTGGGAGGACGCGGTTCGTTGCCCGCGAGAATGTCGTCGATCTGGTCGCCGTCAATCGTTTCCCAATCGAGAAGGGCCTTGGCCATGCGGTGCATTTCCTTCTGATGCCCTTCGATGAGCTCGCGCGCACGCTTGTACTGCTCGTCGAGAATGCGGCGGATTTCAGCATCAACCGCCTGCATGGTCTTTTCCGAGATGTGCGTGGTCTTGGTCACCGAACGGCCGAGGAACACTTCGCCCTCGTTTTCGGCATAGACCATGACGCCCATCTTGTCGCTCATGCCGTAGCGCATCACCATGTCGCGGGCCAGCTGCGAAGCGCGTTCAAAGTCGTTGCTCGCGCCCGTGGTCATCTGATTCATGAACACTTCTTCTGCAATGCGTCCGCCGAAGAGAATGGCGATGCGGGTGAGCAGATAGTCGCGATCGTACGAGTAGCGGTCCTCTTCGGGCAGCTGCATCGTTACGCCAAGCGCTCTGCCGCGCGGAATGATCGTCACCTTGTGCACCGGATCGGACTTGGGCAGAAGCTTTGCCACCAGCGCGTGACCGGATTCGTGATAGGCCGTGTTTTTGCGTTCGTCCTCGGTCATCACCATGGAGCGGCGCTCCGCACCCATCATGATCTTGTCCTTGGCAAGTTCAAAGTCGTTCATTTCCACCACGCGGCCGTTGCGGCGGGCGGCAAAGAGAGCGGCTTCGTTCACCAGATTGGCAAGATCGGCGCCGGAGAATCCCGGAGTGCCGCGCGCGATCACGTCGGGCTGCACGTCGGGGCCGATGGGCACCTTCTTCATGTGCACATTGAGAATCTGTTCGCGACCGCGGATGTCGGGCAGCGGCACCACGACCTGGCGGTCGAAGCGGCCCGGACGCATCAGCGCCGGGTCGAGCACGTCGGGACGGTTGGTTGCGGCAATCACGATGACGTTGGTGCCGGTTTCAAAGCCGTCCATTTCAACGAGCATTTGGTTGAGAGTCTGTTCGCGTTCGTCGTTGCCGCCGCCGAGACCTGCACCGCGCTGACGGCCCACCGCATCGATTTCGTCGATGAAGATGATGCACGGAGCGTTCTTCTTGGCGTTTTCAAACATGTCGCGCACGCGGGCCGCGCCCACGCCCACGAACATTTCCACGAAGTCGGAACCCGAAATCGAGAAAAACGGCACACCGGCTTCACCGGCAATAGCCTTGGCAAGCAAGGTCTTACCGGTACCGGGCGAGCCCACGAGCAAAATGCCGCGCGGAATATGGCCACCCAAGCGCTGGAAACGCGACGGATCGCGCAGAAACTCCACGACTTCCTGCACGTCTTCCTTGGCTTCGTCGCAACCGGCTACATCGGAAAAGCGCACTTTATTGGCCGAATCGTCAAGCATGCGCGCCTTGCTCTTTCCGAACGAGAAAGCGCCCGACTTGCCGCCCTGCATCTGACGCATGAAGAAAATCCACACGCCGATCAAAAGCAGCATCGGGAACCAGCTCACAAGAATCGTCTGCAGGAACGACGGTTCTTCTTCGGGCTTGCCGAAGACCTGCACGCCGTTTTTACGCAGATCGTCAACCATCCACAGGTCGCCCGGGCTGGTGATCACGTAGGAAGCGCCTTCGACGGGCGTCACCGTGATCTTGCGGCCCTGCACGTCCACGCGGCGAATCTTGCCGTCCTTGGCATCCTGCATGAACTGCGTGTAGCTCGTCTGCTCGGCGTTCATGGGCGCTGTGGCCGTGTTGTCAAACTGCCGGAAGACGGTAAAGAGCACAAATGCGATGAGCAACCAGACCGCCACGCGGCCGATCATTCTGTTGTCCAAGATATTCCTCTGTCATGCGCGGACGGTCTTGCCGTGCAAGGCCGTCCTGTCTCGAATACGTAAATCAAATATGAAGCTGTCGGCGCTCTTTGTCTGCAATCAACAGCGAGCGTAAAAACCGCCGACAACAAAGCACGTTAAGCCTATCGCAAAAGACGCTCAAATGCCGAGCGCACGTGCGTGAGATTCGTTAACAAAGTTTGCTTCACGCTCACTTGTTCTTCAGGCGGCGTGCCACCACGTACATTTCCGCGCTTGAATTGCGGCTAGCTTCAGGTTTGCGCTGCGCCACACTCACGAAATGCTTCTTACAGTTTTCAATGAACTGGGAGTAGCCCGACCCCTGAAAGGCCTTCGTGACGAACACGCCCTCGGGCTTGAGGTGCTCGACGGCAAAGTCAAGCGCGAGTTCATTGAGAAGCAGACTGGCATTGGCGTCAACCATCGCAATGCCCGAGAGATTCGGCGCCATGTCGCTGATCACGACGTCGAGCTTGTCGCCTCCGAGAATCTCGTTTAACTTGTCGGCCACTTCCTGTTCGCGAAAGTCCCCCTGCAGGAATGTCACGCCGTCGATGGGCTCCATCGGCAGGATGTCCATGGCGATGATGCGGCCCTTCAATTCGCCGTTTTTGTCCGTGAGTCGCTCGCGAACGATCTGCGTCCAGCTGCCCGGGGCACTGCCGAGATCGGCCACGTTCATGCCGGGACGAAAAAGATGTTCGGTATCGTCCAGCTCCGTGAGTTTATAAACGGAACGGGCGCGATAACCCTCGCGACGGCTCTTCTTGACGAAAGGGTCGTTGATATGGCGCTCAATCCAGGCGCGGTTGGAACGTAGTTTTTTTAGGGATTTGGGCATGAAAACAATTGACATCCTCCCGCCGGCTCACGTCGGGGGATTTCTGCTGGGGGATTCCTGCTAACAGGCAGGGCCTGCTGCAGCTGGGTTTCTGTTGCTGATTCCCAATGGGAACTCACTTCACAGACGATCCGAGCCTGCCGGCTCATTCTTAATGACACCGCATTTTAGCGACATTCATCCGCCAACTCATACAGACGGTCTTCTGGCGTTAGTCAGATAAAATGCGTCCTACACGACTTTTTTAGGTACAAAGACGCAATTCAACAATGACAGAACTAGTTTTAGAGCGTAACGAAAGACTGCGCCTGCGCGCCGACGCCCATCACTTGAATCCGCTCGTGCTGATCGGAGAAAAGGGAATGACGCAGGCCGTCTTAAAGGAAATCGAGCGCGCGCTCGACGATCACGGTCTCGTCAAGGTGCACGTAGCCGGAGACGATCGCGAAGAACGCGACGAAATTTATCACACGGTCGCCGCAGAGCTTGGCGCCGCCCGCATCCAGGCCATCGGCAAGATGCTCGTCTTCTATCGCCCGCCCGTCGAAAAGACTGAAGAGGACATCGGGCTCGCTCAGCTACGCGCCAAGTCCGACCCCGGCGCCCGCGGCATCAAGAAACCCTCCGACAAGAAAAAGAAGCTCGCTTTGGGCAAACCTTCGAGCGCCAAGGACGCCAAGCGCAAGAGTAAAGCGCGTGCGGCAGCCAAGCGCAAAACTAAAAAGGCCTCGCTTGCCTGACGAACTTCGGTTTTTCGTCTTCAAAGCCTGCGGAAAGTCCCTACCGCAGGCTTTTTTTGCGAGCGCGGCAGGCTTGTATGACAACTCAATGACGATTTGATGACAGCTTTGTCATAAATCTGTCATAAACATCTGCAAAACTTTTCTATTAAGTTGTCAACAACCCATCCGTGCTCAAATGTCTGATTTTTATCTGGTCGTCCTCGGCTTTCTGGCCGTGCTGGCGTGCTTTGACTTGTTCGTAGGCGTCAGTAACGACGCCGTCAACTTCCTTAATTCCGCTTTAGGCTGCCGCATCGCGCGTTTCCGTACCACGATGTGGGTGGCCAGCTTCGGCGTTCTTCTCGGCGCCACCTTCTCCTCAGGGATGATGGAAATCGCTCGCTCGGGCGTCTTTCATCCGCAGATGTTCACATTCAACGAGATCATGATTGTCTTCTTTGCCGTCATGATCGCCGATGTGCTTCTGCTGGACACTTTCAATTCCCTGGGTCTGCCCACCTCCACCACCGTTTCCATCATCTTCGAGCTGCTCGGCAGCGCCCTTGCCGCCGCTCTCTACAAGATTTACGTTGCCGACGGCAGCTTCGCGGCCGTTGTTGACTACATCAACACCGCCAAGGCACTGACGATCATCTCAGGTATCTTGGTTTCCGTAGGCGTTGCCTTCGTCTCGGGCATGGTCGTGCAATACCTGATGCGTTTGCTCTTTACCTTCCACTTTGAAGCCATGTATCGCCGCATCGGCGGCATCTTCGGCGGCTTCTGCATCACGGCCATCTTCTACTTCCTCGTCATGAAAGGCGCCAAAGGCGCCAGCTTCATGCAACCCGAATGGATCGCCTGGATCGACGCCAACACCTCCGCCATCCTTTTGACGCTCTTCATCGGATTGTCCATTTTGTTCTCCATTTTGCTTTGGACAATCAACTTCAACATCTTCCGAATCGTCATTCTGAGCGGTACCTTCTCGCTTGCTTTCGCGTTTGCCGGCAACGACTTGGTGAACTTCGTCGGTGTGCCGCTTGCCGCTCTTGATGCCGTACGCGACTTCATGGCCAACGGCACCGACGGCGACACCTTCATGATGACTAGCCTTGCCGAAAAAGGCAGCAAGGCCGCCACAATTTTCTTGCTCCTGTCCGGTTTGGTCATGGTGCTCACGCTGTGGTTCTCCAAAAAAGCCCACCGCGTGGTTCAGACTTCCATCAACCTCTCTTCGAGCCAGCAGGGTGAACACGAACAGTTCGGCAGCTCCTTGCCCGGCCGCATGATCGTGCGCAGCTCCATGACGCTCGGATCGGTCATCCGTCAGATTCTGCCGATGCGCCTTCAGGGAGCATTGCATTCCCGCTTCAAGCCCCGTAAGCTTGAGCGCAACGAACAGCCGCTGCCCTTCGACTATGTCCGCGCATCCGTCAACCTGGTCCTCAGTTCCATTCTGATTGCCTCTGCAACCAGTCTGCAGCTGCCCTTGTCCACCACCTACGTGACCTTCATGGTCGCCATGGGTTCGAGCTTTGCCGACGGCGCCTGGGACCGTGAAACGGCCGTCTACCGCATTTCCGGCGTACTCACCGTGATCAGCGGCTGGTTCCTCACCGCCTTTACCGCCTGCTCGGCCGCAGCCCTGGTCTGCTGGATGGCGATGATGGGCGGCACCTACATGATGATCGCGCTGATGCTCTTTGCGATCACGCTGCTGATTCGCTCCAACTTCCTTAAGTCGCATTCCGCCGAGCAAAAGGAACGTCACCTCAAAAACGACGACTGCTACTCGGTACGCGACGCCATCAACGACACGGTCGGCCTGCATCTGCAGCACACCGTGGATCTGTACGAAGCCACCGTCAAGGCGTTTCTCAACGACAACGAATCGGCGCTTCGCAAGATCAAGAGCGAGTCGGCTGATTTCTTCGACCTGTTGAGCCGCGAACGGAGTGTCTATTACGACATGGCCCAGCAGCGCAAGTCCGACACCAAGCTCGACCGCGATGCCCGTTACTGCTACTACCGCGCATACACCGGCATGCGTGAAGTGGGAAGCAACCTGCAAAAGCTTACGACGACGGTAAAGGACCACATTGCCAACCGTCACCGCGTCTACAAGGGTGAACTCAAGGCCAATCTGATCCAGTTGGCAAGCGACCTGCAAAAGCTCAGCCGCGCCGTCAAGGGCCGCCATGCGCTCGAGTCGGTGAAGCTCAACGGCAACGACATCATCCTTGAAATCGACCGCATGCAGGAAAACCTGCTCTCGTCGATTGCCACGGAAAACATCTCGATGCGCGGCTGTGAGCTCTACCTCAACTTCCTGCAGTTTGCCCGCGAGCTCGTCAACCGCTACAGCATCGTGGCCGTGCTCCAGCACGAGCTCAACGAACTGTGCGACCGAGCCAAGACGGACGACAAGAGCGAAGGCAAGTCCGGCGCCAAGCTCGAAAAGCCCGCCTCGCACACCGGCCCGCAAAACATCCTGCGTGCCCTGCACGTCACGGGCTTCGGAAAGAAATCCTAATCGGATCGATTTCTTAAGCTGATGGCAGCCCCGTACAATCCTCTCTGTTGTGCGGGGCTTTTCTTTGGTCCTGCCGAACACAAGGAACAACGCTCATGCGCGGACTGATTTTGTTTGATCTGGACGGAACTTTGATGGACAGCGCCCCGGGATTGGCCAACTCTGCCAATTTCCTGAGGTCTCGCACGGGACTGGCGCCTCTTCCCTACGAAGCGCTTCGCGAGCACTGCGGCAGCGGAGCAGCGGGAATGATTTGGGCGGGACTCCGCATGCCCCCCACGGCAAGCGTCTTTGAAGCGAGCAGGCGTGATTTTCTGGAGCACTACGCACAGATCATGGTGCAGGACAGCACGCCCTTTGAGGGAGTGCCCGACATGCTCGCACGGTTGACCGAAATGGGACTGGCATGGGGCATCGTGACCAACAAAGCCATTGAATTGGCCCGCCCCTTGTGCGAAGCCAAAGGCATTGCCCGACACGCAGCCTGCATTTTGTCGGGACAAAGCTTTCCCGCGCCCAAGCCCGCGCCCGATGCGCTGTTGCACGCCATGGCGACGCTGGGTTATTCGGTTGCTGAAACCGTTTACGTGGGAGACGACGCGCGCGACGCACAGGCCGCCGCCAATGCGAAAGTGCCATTCATTGCCGCCACCTGGGGCTACACCGGCAGCGGCGCCGCCGTCTCCGACTGGGGAGCGGCAGCGCTGGCCCGGCATGTGACCGAGTTGCCCGAACTGGCTGTACGTCTTCTTTCTCGCTAGACGTGCTCTTCCAGGCTCGTCTTGCCGTCGGTACCGAAAGCTAGGCGCTTTAAGGCTTCGAGGCGGTCGCGCAAGACGGCCGCCTGCTCGAAGTCGAGATCTCGCGCACAGGCAAGCATCTTCTTTTCGGTTTCCTTGATTTCCTTGGCAAGACTCTTGTCGTCCTTGATGTCGAGCCCCTTGAGTTTGCCCTCGTCCTGTGCGCTTGCGTCCGGTCTGTAGACACCGTCTATGATGTCGCGCACTTGCTTGACGACGCTCTTGGGCGTTATGCCGTGCTCGCGGTTGTATTCCTGCTGCTTGGCGCGTCGTCGCTCGGTTTCGTCGATGGCCTGACGCATGGAATCGGTCATCGTGTCGGCATAGAGAATAGCCTTGCCGCGCACATTTCGAGCCGCTCGGCCGATGGTCTGGATGAGCGAGCGGGTCGAACGCAAAAAGCCTTCCTTGTCCGCGTCGAGAATGGCCACCAGCGACACTTCGGGAATGTCCAGACCTTCTCGCAGCAGATTGATGCCCACGAGCACGTCAAAGACACCGGCGCGCAAATCGCGGATGATTTCTACACGCTCGACCGTATCAATGTCCGAATGCAGGTAACGAACGCGCACGTTGTGTTCGCGCAGATACTCGGTGAGTTCTTCTGCCATGCGCTTGGTAAGCGTCGTCACCAAAACGCGCTCGCCCGCCGCAGCCCGTTCGTTGACTTCGGAAAGCACATCGTCGACCTGCGTGAGTGCCGGACGCACTTCCACTTCCGGATCCACAAGCCCCGTGGGGCGCACCACCTGTTCGACGACCTGCGCGCTCTTTTCCAGTTCGTACGCGGCAGGCGTAGCCGACACGAAAATCGAACGGCGCATCTTGCGCTCGAACTCATCGAACCTCAGCGGTCGGTTGTCCAGAGCCGAGGGCAAGCGAAAACCGTACTGCACAAGCGTTTCCTTGCGGGAACGGTCGCCGCGGTACATGCCCCCGAGCTGCCCCATCATCACGTGACTTTCGTCAAAAAACATGATGCTGTCGGCAGGCAGATAGTCAATGAGACAAGGCGGCGCTTCTCCGGGAGCCAGCCCCGTGAGGTGACGTGAATAGTTTTCGATGCCCTTGCAAAAGCCCACCTGATCGAGCATCTCCAAGTCAAACAGCGTGCGCTGCTGCAGGCGTTGGGCTTCCACGAGCTTGTTGTCTCGGTAGAGCACCTCGAGCCGCTCCTTGAGTTCGGCCTTGATGCCCTCCATCGCCCGAACGATTTCGTCGCGCGGCGTCACGTAGTGGCTCGCCGGATACACGACAAAGCGCGGCACACGCTGACGCACCTGCCCCGAGAGCGGATCAAAGAGCACCACCGCATCAACCTCGTCGTCGAAAAGCTCCACGCGTACGGCCACCTCGGCGTGTTCCGCAGGGAAGATGTCGATCGTGTCGCCGCGAACGCGGAAAGTACCGCGCAAAAATTCCATGTCGTTGCGTTTGTACTGCATCTTCACGAGCTGACTGATGAGATCCTTGCGCTCCTTGGTGTCGCCCGTACGCAGAATCAGACGCATCTGCGTGTAGCTCTCGGGTTTGCCGATGCCGTAAATGGCCGAGACCGTTGCCACGATCACGGTGTCACGGCGCTCGAGAATCGACTTGGTGGCGGCCAGTCGCATCTGCTCGATGTGCTCGTTGACGGCCGAGTCCTTTTCGATGAAGAGATCGCGCGCCGGTACGTAGGCTTCGGGCTGATAGTAGTCGTAGTACGAAACGAAGTATTCGACGGCGTTGTTCGGGAAGAACTCGCGCATTTCGCTGTAGAGCTGCGCGGCGAGCGTCTTGTTGGGCGCCATCACGATGGCGGGCACCCCCAGACGCGCAATGATGTTGGCCATGGTAAAGGTCTTGCCCGACCCCGTCACACCCAAAAGCGTCTGTGCGCTGTACCCCTCGCGCAGTCCTTCGGTCAGTTGGGCGATGGCCGTGGGTTGATCCCCCGCGGGATCGAACTCCGCATGCAGCTCAAACGGAGAATGCTCAAAAGTCAGAATCTGAGTCACGAAAACACTTCTCTACGAATGCATTGAGTGCGCAATTTGATAATTTCCGCCTCTTGGAACAAACCGTACGCACACCAAAGGTCTAATATTAGTTGTTGCCGTCGGCTCCGACACGCGTTTGCAGCCGACCGGACAAATTGGACGATAAATTTTCAACAACAACTAAACAGGGATGCATATGTCCGATGCTTTGTTCAGCAGCCTCGTTGCTGCTCCTGCCGATCCGATCCTTGGCGTGACGCAGCGCTACCGCCAGGATCCCCGCCCGCAAAAAGTAAATCTCGGTGTGGGCGCATACATGACTGACGAAGGCGTCACTCCGGTGCTCGACGTCGTCAAGGAAGCCGAAACCGCTCTTGCCGAAGCTTGCATTCCGCACAGCTACCTGCCCATCAGCGGTCTTGACGGCTACGGCGCGCATGTCCAGCAGATGGTTTTCGGTGCCGACAGCGAAATCGTTCTCTCGGGACGCGCCGCTACCATCCAGACTCTGGGCGGCACGGGCGCTCTGAAGGTCGGCATGGACTTCATGTTCCATATCTGCGGCGAGCGCGTCGCCTCCACGTCGCTGCCCACCTGGGGCAACCACAACGCCATCCTCGGCATGGCTGGCTACGAGATCAAACCCTACCGCTACTATGACGCCGCCACCAACAGCCTCAACTTCGAAGCGATGGTCGAAGACCTCAAGGCCCTGCCCGCCAAGACTCTCGTGGTTCTGCACTCCTGCTGCCACAACCCGACGGGCTACGACCTCACCGAAGAGCAGTGGAAGGTCGTGATCGATATCTGCCAGAAGGGCGGTCTTACCCCCTTCCTTGACATGGCCTATCAGGGCTTCCGCGACGGTCTTGACGAAGACGCCGCATCAATTCGCATGTTTGCCGCCTCCGGCATGAGCTTCTTGGTCGCCACGTCGTTCTCCAAGTCGTTTAACCTCTACAACGAACGTATCGGCGCCCTTACGGTCGTCTGCCAGAGCAAGGCCGAAGCCGACGTCGTAATGACGCAGCTGAAGGCTGTGGTGCGCTGCAACTACTCCAACCCGCCTGCTCACGGCGCATACATCGTCGAGCGCGTGCTTTCCGATCCGCAAAAGTACGCTCACTGGAAGGAAGAGCTCGGCGGCATGCGTGAACGCATCCGCTCGATGCGCAAGGCGCTGGCCGATGAAATGGCCCGCCTCGGTGCCAAGCGCGACTTCAGCTTCGTGACGCGCCAGGCCGGCATGTTCTCCTTTACGGGGTTGACGCCCGAGCAGGTTGAAAAGCTGGCAGCCGACTACGGCATCTACGCCGTCAAAAACGGTCGCATCTGCATTTGCGGCCTCAACACCCGCAATGTGCAGTACGTGGCCAAATCCATCGCCGAAGTGCTCTGATAGCGCACCGATCGGCTGACTGGCCCCAAGCCGTCGTCTTTCTCACAAGGCGACGGCATTTTCTTTTTCTCTTTCGTTAGTTTAAATTTTCATTATAAGTCTTTAAATTTCATAGACTTAGAGAAGTATTGAGCACGATTTTTGCTGAAAATCGTCTTGAATGGCGAATTTTCTCCGAAAAAGACTTGCCAAAACTCAAAAACACCTATATAGTTCTGCTTCTGCATTCCCCGATAGCTCAGTCGGTAGAGCAACGGACTGTTAATCCGTGGGTCGTTGGTTCGAGCCCAACTCGGGGAGCCACCTCTTCTTTCAGAGGGTTGCAGGAAGAAAAGAGCGCGTCACTTCGGTGTCGCGTTTTTTTTATTTCCGCAAGGAAAAGGCATATCAAACAAAAAAAACGCCGATCCGAAGATCGACGCTTTTTGTTGTCAAAACCGACCGTCGCCGTCTTTGCTTTTGCAACTAACGCTGAGCAATCTCATCCAACTGTCCGGACAACACCGCAACGATGGAACAGCGGTTGATGAACTCACGCGCAAACACAAGGAAATTCAGGTAAAGCTCACAACCGCGTACCGACAGCTTGTCGTCCGGGATACGGCGCAGCAGTTCAGCCTGCAACGCATCGATGCGATTGCTCGCCTCATCGGCATGTAGCATGACATTGCGCAAATTCAGCTTACCGTCTTCCCCGGTCGAGATCTGCTTAAGGTACTGCGCCAGATTCTGCAGCTCGTTCTTGAGCTCGCCCTGGTAAATTCGGTGGCGGTTAGCGACGTGATCGGTCGCAAGTTTGGCCAAAGATTGCAACGAACGACCGACTTCTCGCATATTGGTCGAAATGCGGTAATAGCAGTAGCGAGCGTCGAAGTCCTTGTTGGTGGGCTTGAAGCTTGAATTGGCCATGCGGTAGTACAGGCCGCGATCCGCACTCATCTTGTCGAACAACTCATTGCTGTCCGTTTTGATTTGTCGCAGATCAGCCTCTTTGTCAGCCAGGAACTTATCGACAAGTTCTCCGAATACGGCAACCGTCTTTTCAAAATTGACTTCCGTGCGCTCTTCGACAAGTTGCTGCATCTTGTGAGCGTCGTAACGCGTATCAAGATCGGCACGCATATCCACCGTATCGAGCTTGGCCTTGAGGTTGGATCGTACGAGAAGGAACACGGAACCCACGGCAAAGATCAAGGCGGCAATGCCCTCGCCCCAAAGCGTCAGCCAGCAAACGACTGCAGCCATGGTCGAAGCGCAAAGCGCCGTGATAAACCAGCCGCTGATCACGGTCAACACACCCGAGATACGATAAACAGCGGTTTCACGATCCCAGGCACCGTCGGCAAAACTTGAACCCATCGCAACCATAAAGGTCACATACGTCGTCGACAACGGAAGCTTCAGGCTCGTTGCCGATGCAATCAGCACAGCGCTCACGACCAGATTGATCGAGGCGCGCACGTAGTCAAACGGCAGCGGCGTTTCGCCATGCAGTAACTTCTTGGGCTCGAAACGGCTGTCGATGCCCTTTTTGATACCCATGGGAATAAATTGATTGACGAGACGACCAAAGCCCATGCTGGCGCGCACAATCATGCGGCCCGGCAAAGAGCTGCCGAACTGTTCGTGTTCACCGGAGTTGCTCGAAGACAGGTTGATCGATGTCTGAATCACAATCTGGGCTTTCTTGGAGAACCACAATGTGAGCACCATCACAAGACCTGCTAACAGCAACAGGAACGTGTTGGCAACCGTAGGCTTGAGCAGACCTTCCATCGTGAAAGTGTCGGCAGCGGCTCCCGAAGCCACCCACTCGTTGTAGGAGTCCAGAGCGGCGAGCGGCACGCCGACGAAGTTGACCAGGTCGTTGCCGGCAAAAGCAAATGCCAGCGCGAAGGTACCGGCCAAGATGATGATCTTGAAGACGTTAACGTTGGCGATAAGGATCAGAAGCTGGAAGACAATCGAGAGCACCACAAAGAGCGTTGCCACAATCGGCAACGTGTTGTTGCTCATGAAGTCGATCCATTCGGGGCGCATGAAGCTAGCACCCTTGGCGCCCTTCATGACTAAGAAGTAGAAAATGGCCGTGATGGCCAGCCCCGCGTAGACACCGCCGATACGGCGATACATTTTTTCGAAATTGAAAGTGAAGATCAGTCGCGCAATGTATTGCACAACAGTGCCGGTGACAAACGCCACCGCCACCGAAATCAGAATGCCCGAAATGATCGTTAGCGACCGAGAGCTGTTGATGTATTCGGCCACATCGGCCAGCGATTTGCCGTCGGCCAAAAGCGTAAATGCGGCAGCGGCAAGTGCACTGCCGAGCAATTCGAACACAATTGACACGGTCGTCGATGTCGGCAGGCCCAGTGAATTGAATGTGTCAAGCAAGATGATGTCGGTGACCATGACCGCAAAGAAAATCACCATGATTTCGTGGAAGGTGAACATTTGCGGGTTGAAGACACCGGAACGGGCGATTTCCATCATCCCCGATGAGAATGTGGCGCCCAACATCACGCCGATGCTCGCGACGAACATCGTTGTCTTAAACGAGGCAATGCGGCAACCGAGAGCAGAATTGAGGAAGTTGACGGCGTCGTTGCTCACGCCGACGAATAGGTCAAAAACAGCCAGCAGGCCCAAAAAGACCAGCAAGGCAATGTAATAGTGTTCCATGGCTTGTTGTTGTCTTGAAGGAATATGATTTTGTCGAGAGGTTCTCGGCGCGCAGTGTGCGCTCGAAACATGACAAAGCCACTAAGACAAGATGACAAAACCATGACAACACGGCCTGGCTGTGCCGTCTGACAACGGTGTTACGACATTCGAAATGCGCACGCAACGTCCAACAAAATCTGCCGAACAAACCGCCTACGGTCTGCTCTTTTTGGTCTGCCTCGGACATTTCCTAAACGACGGCATCCAATCGGTAATTCCTGCTGCGTTGCCGATTCTGCGCGACGCGCACGGCCTGACGTTCACACAAGTGGGCCTCATTACTCTGGTGATTCAGGTTACAAGCTCGCTTCTTCAGCCTTTGGTCGGACTCACAACCGACAAACACCCGACCAAGTACATGCTCGCCATCGGCATGTGCTGTACGCTTGTCGGTCTGGTGGCCTTGTCACAAGCATCCGTTTTTGCTTCCATGCTCCTTGCCGTAGCCTTTCTCGGATTCGGTTCGGCCGTGTTCCATCCGGAAGCTACACGAATCGCTCAATTTGCTTCCGGCGGCCGCAAAGGATTGGCTCAATCGGTATTTCAGGTCGGAGGAAACGCCGGTATGGCTTTGGGACCGCTGGCGGCCGCTTTCGTCGTGATTCCCTACGGGCAGGCGAGCATTGCCTGGTTCGGAATTGCCGCTGGCTTGGCTGCGGTTGTGATGCTGCGGGTCGGCACATTGGCGGCCGCTCGGCAAAGACGGCAACCCCAACAAGTCCTGAGAAATACGAAGAAACGGACGATCAGTCGACCTCTTACCGTGCTCTTCGTGGTTCTCTTTTTGCTGATGTTCTCCAAACAGGTCTACATTGCCTGCCTGCAGAACTATCTGACGTTCTATTTGATCGACACGTTCGGCATGGCCATATCAGCCAGCCAATACGTGCTTTTCGGTTTTCTGGCGATGAGTGCGGTCGGCACTATCGCAGGCGGCCCGCTGACAGATCGTTTCGGCAGTCGGGCCATCATTCTCTTTTCGATACTCGGCGCCGCACCGTTCACGCTCTTGATTCCTCACGTCGGACTTCAGACATTCGTCTTTTTGGCTTTGGCCGTGTCATTCATCATGTCGTCGGCTTTTTCAGCCATCCTTGTCTGCGCGCTCAATGCCGCACCGAATCATGTCGGCTTGGTCTCGGGAGTTTTCTTCGGGGTGAGTTTCGGCATGGGCGGCATTGCGACAGCTCTCTTTGGCTCGGCTGCCGACGCCATGGGACTACAGAGCGTGTTCACCGTCATTGCATTGCTGCCGCTGATCGGATTGGCCGCATTTCTTTTGCCCAAGAAATCTCTGAGTGCGTCAGACTGAGTTTTCCGAAAAGAAAAGAGCCGACCGTTGGGGCGACTCTTTGTTGAAACATTTTCAGAACCAGCCGAGTCCGACGGCTCCTTTCCAGATGAACTGCAGACCGATCAAAAAGACCAAAATCGAAAGCAAAACCACAAGCAGTCGCGGTTTGCTCTTTTTGGCGATTTTGGCACCAAGTTGAGCGCCGATGACGGCTCCGGCACCGATCATCAAGGCCGGTCCCCAAATGATGTGCCCGAGCAGAGCGTGACTTGAAACCCCCATAACTGCGCTTACGAAAAGCACGAAAGTGGATGTCGCAACCGCAATCTGCGGCGGGAACCCAAGAACGAATACCATCATGGGAACGTGAACAATGCCGCCGCCAATGCCGAAGATGGAAGACAGAAAGCCTACAAAGAAGGAACACAAAACGCCAAGCGGCATGTTGAATCGAGCGGTTGCCGGATCCCAGTCCTCCACGCTTTTGTTGGCGGCCTTGCCACGGGACTTCGAATACATGATGTAGCCGATAAAGACCATCAGGATGCCGAAGGCGAGCGAAAAGCCGGGGCCGGAGAACCATTCGGACAGATAACCGCCCAGAAATGCGCCGGGCAAGGTGGCCAATGCAAACGGTACAGCCGCTCGCATAAGAATGCGTCGTTGGCGAATGTAGGCAAACGTTCCGGAAATGGCGTTGCAGAAAACTGCAAAGAGGCTTGTTCCAACCACCTGTTGCACCGTCGTAAAGGTGCTGCCGTGCGGGGCAATCATGAAAAGCATGAAAATCGGAACAAGAATAAAACCGCCGCCTAAACCGAGAAGAGCACCGACCGTACCGACGCCGATGCCAAGCACCAAATATTCAAGCAGTTCCAACATGTTCCCGAAACTCCGCGGATGATTGGAAAGAAAAGGATGAGAAAGGATACACCTGCGGCAAGTCAAATGCGCTGTGCGAATGCAGAAATGACGAAACCCCCGAAGGAGAGACTCCAACGGGGGTTCGCTTTAATGGTTTAGCCTGGCAGTGACCTACTTTCACTGGAAATACAACCAACTATCATCGGCCC
>OGNW01000045.1_pt1 | contig 118181 bp, 140 predicted proteins | sample 1573591 | NCBI WGS metagenome assembly OGNW01 (sample SAMEA2581894, study PRJEB24529) | metagenome | biome: Human gut stool | place: China | collected 2011
AGTCGAAAAGTTTTTCATTCCTTCTTAAAACTATGTATTTTATAAAAAATATCTTGGGACTTTTTAGGAGAAAAAAATATGGATATCATAAAAAGAGAGGAAACCAGATTAGATACTCCTCGTAGAAAAAAAAGAGAGAAAGAAAATAGAAAGAGTATTTTTGAAACCTATCGTTCTCAAAAAACTATAAAGGATTATCTTTTCTATCTCAAAGATTTTTTACAATATATATACGAGGGAGAAAATATTAGAGCAGATGAGCTTATTGATTTAATGAAAGATATAGAGAAGCAAGATGTAGAAGATTATCTCTCTCATCTTATAGAAGATAGAAAGATGAAAAAAACTTCTGTAAATAAAGTTATTTCTGCTTTAAAATCTCTATATAAGGAGATGGAAAAAAATGGATATCCTAATCCATTTAAATATGTAGAGCTATTTAAAGTGTCTAGAAATATTGATAATGTATTAAAACTTTCTGCTGAAGATATAAAAAAAATTATAGGACAATATACTATCAAAGGGGAAAAAGAGTATAGAAACATAACTATACTATATACTCTTTTTTATACTGGTATGAGAAGTTCTGAATTAATAAATTTAAAATTTAAACATCTACTCAATAGAGAGGGGAATTATTTTATAAAATTAGAAGAAACAAAAAGTGGTAAGGAGCAGTACAAATCTATATATCCAACATTAGTAGAAAAACTATTGGAGTATAAAAAATATAAACAGATGTTTTTTTCTATCTCTGATGAAAATATAGAGGAGCAATACATATTTAATAGCTCTATTGAAAAAAATACAAAACTATCATATAGAACTCTTTATGATATAATACAAAATTTCGGAAAAATTATAGGGAAAGATATTAGCCCACATAATATACGTCATGCTGTGGCAACAGAGCTTTCATTGAATGGAGCAGATATTTTAGAGATAAGAGATTTTCTTGGACATTCTGATACAAGAGTTACAGAGATATATATCAACGCTAAATCTGTGTTGGAAAAGAGAGTTTTAGAAAAACTCCCTGACTTAGAAAAATTATAATAAATAAGTCAGATAAATTTAATTATAAAATGTAATAAAATATTTAGAGTTTTATTGTATTTTTCCTTTATCTGTAAATTTATATTAACCTTTGTTTTAAAAATATAAAATTATAAAAATTAAAATAATATAAAAGTAATTTTAAATTAAATAATTATTTAACAATTAATCAAACCACATATAATTAACATTATATGTGGTAATATTAATAAAAATTAACAAATAAAAATTAATCAAAATAATTTTAGATGAGAAAGAAATTAATATTAGATAATAATAAAAGGAGAGTTTTTAATATGATAAAAATAGAAGGATATGACCATAATATCGAAGTTTTAGAGGATAGACTAATTTTAGTGAGAAAGGGAAGTTTTGGTTCTGATGCGAATAAAGTTATTTATTTGAAAGATATTGTCTCTACTAATTTGAATGAATGCAAAGGAGATAGCACTGGGTCAATTACATTTACATTTAAGTTAGAAGAGGATATTAAAAAAAGGACTTTATTTTTTATCGGTTCTCAAGAAGAAAATTTTATAAAATTAAAAAAATGATTAGTGATTTTGAAAAAAATAATAAAATCGATATTAATAATATATATGATATCACCAAAAAGGAAAACACTTTTAAAGTACTAGAAAAAATGAATAAAGTTGAAAATATGATTGTTAGGGGCATCAACGGGACAATTAATTTCCATATAAATAAAATAGTTATTGAAAGAAAAGGAGTAATATCCTTTTTAAGCCAAGGATTAAAAGGAGATAAAACAATTTATTTGTCTGATATTTCAGCTATACAATTTAAAAATGCAGGAATATTTACAAATGGTTATATTCAATTTTCTTTTTATGGTGGAATTGAAAATAAAGGTGGAATTTTTGATGCTACACAAGATGAAAATACAGTAATGTTTAATTTAGAACAAGAAAAAGATTTTATTGCTTTAAATCATCATTTAAATATAGCATTATCTAATTTAAAAAAAGAAAAAATAAATGAAAAAATCCAAGAAAAAACAGAGGTAAAGAAGGATAGTGAGATAGCTTATTTATTTGAGATAGAAAAATTAGCAGAATTAAGAGATAGAGGTATCTTAACAGAAGAAGAATTTAGTTTAAAGAAAAAACAGTTATTAGGAATATAATTTTTCTATTTTTAATCTTCTTTATAATAAAAATATTTTATAAGATAAATTTCAATTTTGATTAATTTTAACCACCATATCAGTTGTATCTGATAAAATTTAAATTTTTTATATTTTTATCAGTTATAACTGATAAATTTCTTGAAAAAACTATTTTTATCAGTTATAATTGAAAGAAGAGGTGATATAAATGATTGAAAGAAAAAATTATCTTGATAGAATAAAACCTTTTATTGATAAAGATATTATAAAAGTTTTAACTGGTATAAGAAGATGTGGAAAATCTGTTATGTTAAAACTAATTAAAGAGGAGTTAATAAAAAATGGTAGAAGCAAAGAGCAGTTTATAACTTTGAATTTTGAAAATTTAAAAAATAAACCTTATTGTACTGTACAAGCTCTTAATGATTATATTCTAGAAAGAGCAAAACTAAATCAAAAAAACTATATATTTCTTGATGAGATACAAGAGGTAGAGGAATGGGAAAAATGTATAAACTCCTTGAGAGCAGATGAAGAGTACGATTTTGATATCTATATAACAGGTTCTAATGCCAAATTACTTTCTGGGGAGTTAGCTACATATCTAGCTGGTAGGTATGTGGAGTTTATGATTTATCCATTCTCTTTTCAAGAGTTTATAGAGAGTTTAAAACTATCTCAAGAAAATATTACAACACAAGAAGCTTTTAAAAAGTATATAAAATACGGAGGAATGCCTTTTCTTAATAACCTAAATTATAGTTTAGAGGCAAGTATGCAATATCTAAAAGATTTATACTCATCTATTATTTTAAAAGATATTACTCAAAGAAATAGTATAAGAGATACTGATTTACTTGAGAGAATTATATCATATATTCTAATGAATGTAGGAAACACTTTTTCTGCTACATCTATATCTAAATTTTTTAAAAGTGAAAATAGAAAAGCTTCTCCAGAAACGATTTTAAATTATATTAGAGCTTGTGAAGAAGTTATGCTCATATACAAAGTTCAAAGAGATGACTTGATAGGAAAGAAAATTTTAAATATAAATGAAAAATATTATATAGCAGACCACGGTATACGCCAAGCTATCTTTGAAAGTAATGAAAGAGATATTAATCAAATTTTTGAAAATATTATATTCTTGGAATTACTGAGAAAAGGTTATAGTGTAAAAGTTGGGAAACTTAACGATTTAGAAATTGATTTTATCGCTACCAAAAATGAAGAGAGAGTATATATTCAGGTAGCTTATCTCTTAGCTTCTCCAGAAACAATTGAAAGAGAGTTTGGAGTCTTAGAGAAAATTCAAGATAATTTTCCTAAGTATGTTATCTCTATAGATATGTTTGACATGTCAAGGAACGGAATTAAGCATTTTAATATAATAGATTTTTTATTAGATAAATAGGGAGCCTCTGCTCCCTTATTTTAATATTCTATTCCCTTAGCAATTACCTTCTTCAAATTCAAATGTTTATCTAGGAAAACTATATCAGCAAAATAATCCGGTTGAAGTTTTCCATATCTATCATCTATCTTTACAGCTTTAGTTGGATATAAAGTAGCCATTCTTATAGCTTCTTCCAATGTAATATCACAATGTTTTACTAAGTTTTTTACTCCCATATCCATAGTTAATGCAGAACCACCAAGTGTTCCATCCTCTCCAAAACATTTTCCATCTTTATAATATACCTTATTTCCTTCAAAATAGAAGTATTCCATATCAGTTCCAACTGGAGAAACAGCATCTGTCACTAAAAATAATCTCTCTCCCATAATTTTTATAGCTGACTTTATAGCTGAGTAATGACAATGGAAACCATCAACTATTATACCAGCACAGATATCACTATCAAATATAGTTCCCACTGCTCCTGGATTTCTATGGTTAAACGATGACATTCCATTATATAGATGTGTAGCTAAAGTTACTCCATACCCCTCTTTTTCTTTTAACTCCTCATAAGTCCCATTAGTATGTCCTAAAGCTACATTGATTCCAGCTTTATAAAGTTTTGAAATTACTTTTTTATCAGTTTTTTCTGGAGCTAAAGTAATTATCCTTACATTTTCCTTTCCAGCTTCTACTATTCTATCTATAATCTTATCTTCAGCTACTCTTATAAATTTTGGATTATGTATTCCTTTCTTTTCTACATTGATATATGGTCCCTCTATATGTAAACCTATTACTCCATATTTTTCTTTATCTATATTTTCCACTAGAGATATAGCTTTTAATATATTTTCATCACTTGTAGTAATAAGAGTAGGAGTAAATGATGTACAACCAAATTTTAAATTTGTTTTATACATAATCTCTAATGTTTTCTCACTAATATCATCATTAAACAGTACTCCACCACAACCATTCAGTTGTAAATCTATAAATCCAGGAGTAACATAGCACCCTTTAGCATCTATAACTTCAATATTTTCGTACTCTTTCTCTAATTTACTTGCATCTAATATATCTACTATTTTTTCATTTTCAAATACTAATACTCTATCTTTATAGAATCTATTTCCTATAAACAACTCTCCATTTACTATCGCTTTTTTCATCTTACCTCCTACAAAAAAGGGAGCCACATTAATAAATGCAACTCCCCAGTTGATTTTAATATTTATTATTTATTCTCTGCATACAAGTCTGCTAATAATTTTTCTGAATCTAAGTTATCTTTTTCAATATCTTTGAAATATCTATATGTGCTAACTTTTAATTCTGAACAAGCAGCTTCGTCAGAAACTATTATACCGCTTCTATGAAGTTGAAGAGCTGATATTGTCCACATATGGTTTACTCCCTCTTCTACTCCATGTTGAAGAGCTCTTGATTTATTAGCTCCTGTTACCATTATTAATACTTCTTTAGCATCTAATATAGTTCCTACTCCAACAGTTAAAGCAAGTCTTGGAACTTTATTTATATCTCCACCAAAGAATCTTGAGTTAGCAATTATAGTATCCATAGTTAACTCTTTATCTCTAGTTCTTGAAGATAGAGAAGATCCTGGCTCGTTGAAAGCTATATGTCCATCTGGTCCTATTCCTCCTAAGAATAAGTGGATTCCTCCATAAGATTTTATTTTATCCTCATATCTTTGACACTCTGCTCTATAATCTTCTGCCATTCCATCTAATATATTGATATTTTCTTTTGGAATATTGATGTGATCAAAGAAATTGTAGTGCATATAGTAATGATAGCTTTGGTCGTTATCTGGAGTTAACCCTACATACTCATCCATATTGAATGTCACTACATTTTCAAAAGATACAATTCCATCTTTATTTAATTGAATTAGTCTCTTGTACATTTCTAAAGGAGTTCCTCCAGTTGGTAAACCTAAAACAAATGGTCTCTCTTTAGTTGGTTTGAACTCATTAATCTTTCTTGCTACATATACAGCAGCCCAGTCTCCTACATTTTTATCAGTGATAATTACTCTCATTTCTTCCTCCTAAGTTTACTTTATTTTAAACCCTTGAACTAACTCAATAGCATCAAAGATATAATCTTGCATATTTTTATTCTCTAACATCATTTTAACATAAAGCATATCTATTACTGTAAGCTGTGAAATTCTTGGAGATAATGCTGTTGACCTAAAGTTACTATTCATTTCCACAGTATTAAGTCTGATATCTGCTAAATCTCTAATTGGATTTGGAGCTATACTTGTCATTGCTATAACAGTTATTCCTTTACTCTTAGCTACTTTTACAACATTGTACATTTCCATTGTCTTTCCACTATGAGAGATTACAAATAATACATCATCTTCTCCCATTGTACTTAAACAACTTAGTTGCATATGTGTATCCACTTCTATCATAGCATGTTTTCCTAATTCTAATAATTTATAGTAAAAATCCTTTGCTACTATTCCAGAAAATCCTATTCCCGCTAACATTATTTTACGAGCTTTAGATAACATTACTACAGCTTTTTCTAGCTCTGTAAAGTCTGTAACTTCATAGGTATCACTAATAGCAGTAATATTCTCATTAGATATCTTTCTCCCTATAATTTCAAAACTATCATCTGGTTTTATCTCTTCATGCATAATATTTACGTGAGATTCAGCTTTTCTATTTCCAAGATCTTGGCTTAAAGCAAGTTTAAAAGCTGGAAAACCTTTAAATCCTAATCTTTTAGCAAATCTTACAACAGTAGCTTGACTTGTCTTAGTTATATTAGCTAACTCATATGTATTCAAATCTTTTATCTTATCTGGATTTTCTAATATATACTCTCCTACTTTTTTTTCAGTAGAACTTATATTATCTAACATACTATTTATTTTTATAAGTACTCCCATATAAAAAATCCCCCTACTTCTCTTTTTCGCTTCCCTGCGTTATATTTTCTTCTTTCATAAGCTTATCAATACTATTTAAAACATCTCTTTTATTCAAACTCCAAAGAGGTCCTATTAAATTATTTTTATCTCCATCTCCTGTTACTCTATGTATAACTATATTATACGACAAATTTGCCAAAATTTTAACTATTTTTTTCACGTATTCAGATTTTTTTTGTAATTTTATTTCATCTTTCTGATAAAGCTCTTCTAACATAGTATTTTTAAGCACATGTAGAAGATGAATCTTTACTCCCCAAGTTCCACATTTTTCAGAAAACATAGCAGTTTCAAGAGCATCATCCTCTTTTTCATAAGGAAGTCCAACAATAATGTGTGTAACAAATTTTATATCTCTTTTATTTAACTCTTCAGTAGCTTTTACATAAGTTTCCAATGGATATTGTCTGTTTATTCTTTTAGCCACCTCTTCATTTATTGTCTGTAATCCCAACTCTACCCAAAGAAAATGTTTTTTATTTAATTCATCTAATAGCTCTAAAACATCTTCTCCTAAACAATCTGGTCTAGTAGCAATAGCTAATCCCATCACTCTAGGGTGTGAAAGAGCTTTTGTGTAAATCTCTCTCAAGTACTCCACATCAGCATAAGTGTTAGTAAAATTTTGAAAATATGCTATTACCTCTCCCTCTGGGAATTTTTTTTCAATGAGCTTTAGTTGTTCCTCTATTTGATTGTATATATCATCTCCACGCTTCCCAGCAAAATCTCCACTACCTCTTTCACTACAAAATATACAACCTCTTTTGCTAAGTGTTCCATCTCTATTAGGACAGGTAAATCCCCCATCAAGTGAAACCTTATATATTTTCTTTCCAAAGGTTGTTTTAAAAAAATTGTCTAAAGTATTATATCTCTTCATCACTTTTTCCTTTTCATCTTAATATATTTTAATTTTATTATAACATAAATTCTAGTTTTTAAATAGTTCTATTGCCTTATATAATAAAAAATGTTAATATTAAGATAGGGTGATATCTATGATAAAATTAAATGAAGATATTGAGTTTGTGTTAAAAAAATTACTAGAATATGGAGAGGGATATATTGTTGGAGGCTATATTCGAGATTATTTTTTAGGGATAGAACCTAATGACTGTGATTTTACTACAAATATAGAACAAGAAAGGCTAAAGGAGATTTTTAAACAATACTCTCCTAAATCTATTCACAAAAAATTAGAGGTAACAAGAATTAAATATAATAAAGTCTACTATCAAATAGCTAGAATAAGAGGAGAAGAGGGAGAAACTTTAGAGGAAAGACTTTTTCAAGATTTAATTAAAAGAGATATAACAGTTAATACCCTTGCCTTTGATGGAGAAAACCTACACTATATAGATGGAGCTATGGAAGATTTAAAAAATAGAATTATACGATTTATAGGTATTCCAAATAAAACTATTGAGGAAGATTCTATTAGAATACTTAGAGCTATTAGAATTTTTGGTTCTAAAAAATTTGACAGTTTTGATGAAGAAAGTAGAAAGGCTATTGCAAGGAATAGATTTTTACTTTTAAAGGCTGATAGAAGTAGAATAATCTTAGAGTTTGAAAAAATTTTTGGCTCTGACAATCTAGGAGTTATTTTTAAAACATTAGACGAATTAAAGGTTTTAGAAGTAATCTTTCCTTATGTCAAAGGAATAGATATGAGTTTGGCTTACTCTTTACTTGATAATCCTCCAAACTCATATAGTACTAAGATAGCATATTTTTTATATCCTATATATAATAAGATAATTAAAGAAAATCATTTAGGATATGCAGAAGAAAAGAGTATAGAAATTTTAAAAAGTTTAGGTATCAATGAAAAAGTAAGTAAAAAAGTTAGAAATCTATTGAGGAATCAATATTATTTTTTCAAACTAGAATGGAAAGATGAAAAAATTATTAGACATGAGCTTTTGAATTTTTTTAAAAATTCTGGCTATCCTAAAGGTTTTTATGAAAAAGTTTTAGATTTTATTGATAAAGAAACCGATTTTAAATATGTAATATCTGAAAAAAAATTAAGGCTTATCTCAAATAACATGAAAAAAAGTGAGTTTCCTAAATTTTTTAATTTTATTTTGCATCTACATAAATTTGATAAAAAAGGAGTTACTTTAGATTATGTAGAAAAAGGTATAAATAGGATAAAAGAGATATTAGAAGAGGAAAATAAAATAATTTTGGAGGAAAATGATGTTAGGTAATTCAAAACTTTTCTATGATTTAAAGGAAAAAAATATAATGAATGCAGATGAACAACTCTTACTATTTAAAATAGTTAATGAATACAAAAACAGTAAAAATCTGAATAAGCTCTATGAAATTCTTACCAAAACAAAAAGAAAAAGTATAACTGAAATAGGAGTAGAGGCACAGCCTTTAACTTATAGAGTAGGAGAGGGGAATACCTACCTTGATTTAGCTATGGGTAGTATTAAACAAAGAGGAAATACAGAATCTGGAATAGAGTTAGATCTCAATAAAGAAGAACAAGATTTTGTTTTTTGTGAAGCTAAATGGAAAAGTGACTTATCTAGTGGAGTAAGTAAATGTTCCATTAGAAATCAACTTCAAAGAGTAATTGAAAATGCTTTAGTTTTTGCTGGAAAAGAATTTAGAGGAAAAATATTTGTTACTTTAATAACACCAGAGTTCTATAAGAAACATTATGAGCTAGGACTCAATACAAGGTTTTACTCTTGTAAATATGCAGAATACAAATCAAATATTAAAGGTTCTTTTTTAAGAGAGTTAAATTTAATTGAAGATTTTATTCCTCTTAAAAATATTCAAAACAAAGATATTATAAAAGAAAATTTAAATAAGCTCTTTCTAAATTGGATAACATTTGAAGAGTTAATGGAAAACTCATCTTCTCAATTAAAAATTATTTATGATGAAATTAATAAAAAAAATAAATAAAATGAATTCATTATATAACTCAAAAAATTAGAATAAGCTCAACTACTCAGTCACTATTATTTTTAAAGATAACTACTCAGCTAGTAAATTAATTTGAGAAAATTTAAAGAATTGTGTAATTACAGCTGAGTAGTTAATACTATTTAATCTTCTTTCTATAGTTCAAAATCTTCTCTACTCCACTTTGAAAAGTTTTCTTTACCTCTACTTTATCTTCAGTTACTGATATTATTTCATATCTATTTCCATTAGAGGTCCAAGTTTTTCCAACTACTGGAGGAGCTTTTAACACTACCTCTCCAGAATTTATATCAAGCTTAGATAAATCAGCTACTTGAGCTTCTTCTGTGAATAATAGTAGTATCTCATCATTATCTAAATAATAAACTCTTTGAACAGTTGTAGCTGTATCTGTTGTATCCTCTACTAAGAATTTTTTATCATCTAATTCTACTATTTTGGAATCTACTTTATAACCAGCATTTTCAAATCCACTTGTATAAGTTTGAGTATTTTCTACAAAGAAATCTTCTACTTTAGGCTATTGAGTATTTGAGCAACCTAAAAGTAATAAACTTCCTATAAAAATTGCTAATTTCTTTTTCATACTATCACTACTCCTTTACTATTATTTTCCCATCATTATAAAAAGGTAAAATATCATACTTATCCATTGTAAAACAATGCTCCATATCTCCTGTAAATCCAATAGATTTTAGATATTCATAGTGCTTTGTTCCCTTTAATGTAGTAGGAATATCTTTTGAGTTTTCTGCTATAAACTTTAGTCCTATTGCCATATCAGATAATTCTATATCTTTCTCTTTAACAGCTCTTTTTATTATCTCCCCAGCACAAAGAGCATCATCTAAAGAAAAATTATCATCTGTACCAGAGCATACAATTACTACATCTCTATTATCTTCTACAATTTGTTTTGCCACTCTTCCTACATTTAAAAAAGCTGATATATATATTCTCTCTGCTCCATCAGCACTTTTTTCTATTGCTCTTGTCCCATTACTAGTAGTCATATACATATTTCTACCCTCTACTAGCTCTCTTGGATATTCTAGTGGAGAGTTGCCACAATCAAACCCTTCTATCTTAAGTCCTTTTCTCTCTCCACATAACAGTGGATTTTTATCCAACTTTGAATTTTTTAGCACACTCTCTATATCTTTATATGGGTAGATAGCCTTTACTCCATTTGCTAAAGCTGTTGTCATAACACTTGTAGCCCTTAACACATCTATTATGATAACTGTTTTCCCTTTTACTTTTTCTTGAGTAATATTTCCAGCTACATCAATTATATCTATTCTCATCTCTCTACTCCTCTACTTTTCATCTAATTTATTGAAATTTTTATTTTTTTTAAATAAAAAACTTCCTATAAAACCTATTAATCCTAAAAATATATACATTAAAGCTAAACCGCTTCCTGAACCTTCACCTGTAAAATAATGAAAAAACTCTTGCCCATATCCTCTTCCTAACATATATGGCTCAAAAAAATTATCAGCTAATATACCACAAAGTAAATTTCCTATTGGTAAAGTTGCATATTGAATAGTATTTCTTGCTGAAAAAACTTTTCCTTGTACTTCAAGAGGAACCTTTGTTCTCATAAAATATTCCATATTAGCTAAAAGTAATGGTACAAAGAAATGTCCTGCTAAAACAGCTATTGTCCACCAAATATAATTTCTTCCAACTCCTAATAAAATATTACAAATTAAAAATGAAAATATCATAATATTTGCCATAAGAGGAACTCTTTTTTTAGGTTGAGGAAATTTTTGAACTATCAAGCTTCCTAAAAGTCCAGATATTCCTATTGAACTTGTTACAATCCCAAGCTGAATATCATTATTTCCTGTTCTTGAAAGTATCATAGGAGCAAGAGCTGTATTATACATTCCTGCAATAAAATTTATAAATCCCATAAAATATATAAGTGCTAAAATATCTTTTCTATAAAAAATATATTTAATTCCAGCAATACATTGCTTAAAAATATTAATATTTTCCTCCTTTAAACTTTTTATTTCTGGTATATAGACTAAAAAAATAAGAGTCAATAAAGCAAATAAAAAAGTTAATAAATCAACAATTAAAATATATTTTAATCCTGAAAAAGAATAAATTGCTACTGAGCAAATAGGAACAAAAATAGTAATAAAAGAATTAAAGAAAGAACGTATCCCACTTGTTTTTATATAATTTTCTTTGGAAACTATTATTGATATTACCACTTCAGAAGCTGGATTTTGAAAAGCATCTCCTATACCTAAAAGAAAATTTATAATATAGAGATGTTTAACTTCTAATATATCGAAACTAAAAAGCATTAACACTAAAAGCGAAAGAAATCCTGCCATAGTATCAGATAAAATAATTATACTTTTTTTATTCCAACTATCACTAATTCCTCCAGCTATAAAACTAAAGAAAATTTCTGGAACAAGATAACATGCCCCTAGTAATGAAGTTGTTAATACAGAATTACTCTCTTTATATGCCCACAATATAAAACCATAACTTGACAATTTACTTCCAAATTGAGAAACAAATTGTCCTAAACTAAATATATAAAAATTTTTTAACTCATTAATCTTATTTTCCATTTTAACTTTACTCCTTTTCAATATTATCTTTAATTGAAAATACAAAGTTAAAATTTAGATAGTTTTTTTACTCCACACAGCCTATCATATTTTAACTCTGTATGGAGTATATACAATGCATAATTTCATTTTTCGCCCCTGTTATTTTAATTTTTATATTTATAGATTAACACAATTATTTTTATTTTACAACACTCTTTTCATATTATACTATAAAACTTTCAAAAAATAAAAAAAGAGAGGATAAAATCTCCTCTCTCCTATTTCTAGTTAAAATATTTCTCTAATAATTTATCATAAGTTCCATTAGCTTTTACTTCTGCTAGAGCTTTTTCTATTTTCTCTAATAACTCTTTATCATTTTTTCTAAGAGCGATAGCATACTCCTCTTGAGCTGCATCTGCTTCAGCTATTTTAAGTCCAGCATTTTGTTTTACATAGTTTTTAGCTGGTTCAGAATCTAATACAACAGCATCTACTTTATCAGCTTTAAGAGCCATTATTCCAGCATAAGCAGCATTAAATCTCTCAACTTTTACTCCTTCTATTTCACTTACAACTGTATCTCCAGTAAATCCTAACATAACTCCAACTCTTTTACCTTTTAAGTCATCAAAAGATTTTATAGAGTTATCTCCCTCTTTTACTATTATAACTTGGCTAGCTGTATAGTAAGGTTGTGTAAAAGCAACTGTTTTCTTTCTCTCTTCAGTAGCTGTCATTCCTGCTATTACCACATCTACCTTTTTCATTTGTAGAGCTGGAAGCAATCCATCAAAAGCCATATCTTGTACTTTTACTTCAGCATCTAAAACTTTTCCCATCTCATTCATTAATTCAATATCAAATCCTGTAATCTCACCTTTCTCTAAATATTCAAAAGGAGGAAATTCTGCATTTGTTCCCACATAGATTTTTTCCTTAGCTAGTGCTGTTGCTGATAAAGATAAAACCATCATTCCAATTAAAGCTTTTTTAAATAATTTTTTCATAATAAAATACTCTCCTTCTCTCGAAACTTAAAAGCTCTTCCATATTCAAAGAAGTTGATTAATTATGCTCATCTCACTAAAAACACAAAACTCACTTCGTTCAAACAGTTGTGTTTTTTAGCGTTCGATTTTGCTGTATTAATCTAACTTCTTCTCATAATTTCCATCCCTTTTTAAGTTTCTTAATATAATAAAAATCTTTAAATTACTTATTTAATACTTTATTTAAGAACTCTTGTGTTCTCTCATGCTTAGGATTACTAAATAGCTCAGTTGGTGTAGTATCTTCTAATATAGTCCCTCTATCCATAAAGAAAATTCTATTAGCTACATTTTTAGCAAATCCCATCTCATGTGTTACTATAAGCATAGTCATTCCCTCTTGAGCTAGCTCTCTCATTACATCTAGTACCTCTTTTATCATCTCAGGGTCAAGAGCTGATGTAGGCTCGTCAAATAACATTACTTCTGGTTCCATTGCTAAAGCTCTTGCTATTGCTATTCTTTGCTTTTGTCCTCCAGATAATTGGTTAGGATAAGCACTTGCTTTATCTTTTAATCCTACCTTTTCAAGTAAGATAAGTGCTTTTTTCTCAGCTTCCTCTTGAGAAAGATTTTTTAATTTCATAGGTGCTAAAGTTAAGTTTTCCATTACTGTTTTATGTGGAAATAAGTTAAAGTGTTGGAATACCATTCCTACCTTTTGACGAATTAAGTTAATATCTGTATTATCTGACATTATATCTTGATTTTTTATATATATATGTCCACTAGTAGGCTCTTCTAATTTATTTATGCATCTTAAAAAAGTAGATTTACCACTTCCAGATGGTCCTATTATTGCTATTATATCTCCCTTGTTTACTTGAGCATCTATTCCTTTTAATACTTCTAATTTATCATAATTTTTACAAAGTTTTTCAATCTTAATCACTTACTTTCAACCCCTTTTCTACTCTTCTCATAAATTTAGTAAATACTGCTGTCATTATTAGATAGATAAATCCAACAGCTAATAGTGGTTCTACTCCTCTATATGTTTGGCTTGTGATGATGTTTGCAGAACGTAGTAAGTCAACTCCACCTATAAATCCAACTATTGAAGTTTCTTTAAGTAAAGTTATAAACTCACTTACAAGTGCTGGTAAAATCTTTTTAACAGCTTGAGGAATGATTATCTCTTTCATAGATTGTCCATAGTTCATTCCCAAAGCTCTTGCAGCTTCCATTTGTCCCTTGTCAAGTCCTTCTATACCAGCTCTGATTATCTCAGCAACATAAGCACCAGAGTTAATACCGAATGAGATAGCAGCAATTACAAGTATAGGTGTATCTCTTAAGCTTCCTACAAATATTAAGTTAGCTAAAATCATAAGTTGAACTACCGCAGGTGTTCCTCTAATTAAATCTACATAACCAAAAGCTAATTTTGAAAGTGGATTAAATTTTTTCCAATTTTTACTATGTTTAAATGGATAAAAATGTGAAAGTTGTAATAGAGCTATAAATATTCCTAAAGCTATTCCTATTATTGCTGCTAGAGCTGTAGTTCCAACAGAAAAGGATAATCCGTTTAGTATATACTTATATCTTTCCCCTCCTATAAAAATATCTTTTAGTAGTGCTAAATACTCCATCTGTTCCTCCTTAATATATTATAACAATTTATTTTTTTATAAAAAAATACAGACACCGAAATGTCTGTATTACATACTTAAATTAAACTAAGAATATTATGTATTAATATTCAAAGCTATCAACTTTATGCTCATGGAAAAATAATTTAAATTATTTCCAATCTTTTCAAGAAGATAAATGTAATTCAGTCAATTTCAAAGACAAGGCTATTAAAATTATTCTTTTTATTGTTCGTCCTTATCCTGAAGTTCCTTAACATTCTCTCTTCCTCCTTTTCGTAATTTTCCTTGATTATACTCTAATTTTTTTTAATTGTCAATGTTTTTTTGTAAATTAATTTTTATTTTTCCTTAACTTACTATCTTATTTTCTATTATATTCTTCTAATGCTCTTCTTAAAACTATCATAGCATTTTCTATATCATCTACATTTGTACAGAAAGAAAATCTTACCTCTTGCTCTCCCTTTCCTGATGTTTGATAGAATCCAGGTCCTGGAGCTATAAGTAAAGTTTTTCCTTCATATGAATAATCTGTTAATAGCCATTTAGCAAATTTTTCTGCATTATCCACTGGAAGTTTAGCAAAAATATAGAAAGCTCCTTGAGGTTTTGAACAGATTACTCCTGGTATTTTCTTTAGATATCCATATAATAAATCTCTTCTGCTCTTATATTTCAATTTTACATCTTCAAAATAACTATCCATAGTATTGATAAGATTTGCTGCTGCATGTTGCTCTATTGTAGAAACACATAGTCTAGCTTGACAGAACTTTAAAATATAGTTCATTAACTCATGATTTTTACTAGCTATAAGTCCAATTCTTGCTCCACAAGCACTGTAGTGTTTAGATATACTATCTACTAGTATTACTCTATCTTTTAAATCTTCCATTTTCATAACAGAAGTATAAGGTACATCATCATATACAAATTGTCTATATACCTCATCAGCTATGATGTATAAATCATGTTTTTTAGCTATCTCTCCTATCATTCTTATCTCTTCTTCTGTATATATAGTTCCTGTTGGATTTACAGGATTAGAGAACATTATAGCTCTAGTTGTAGGAGTGATTAGGCTCTCTATCTCTTCTTGAGAAGGTAGATGGAAATTGTTTTCTATTGTAGTTGGAATAGGTTTAACTTTTGCTCCTGAAAATGTAGAGAAGCTTGAGTAGTTAGAATAGAAAGGCTCTGGTACTAATACTTCATCTCCCTCGTTACAAATAGACATAAGTATAAATAGTATAGCCTCACTTCCTCCTTGAGTGATAAGTATATCATCTACATCTATATCTATTCCACTTGCTTTATAACTTTTTACAAAGCTCTCTCTTAATTTTAAAATTCCTTTTGAATCTGAATATGTTACAATTTTCTCTTGATAATTATGTAATCCTTCAAAAAATGAGTCAGGTGTTACAATGTTAGGTTGCCCTATATTTAATTTATATACTTTAACTCCTCTCTTTTCCGCTTCGTCCGCAAGAGGTATCAACTTTCTTATTGGTGAAAAATTCATTTCTATTGCTCTGTTGGATATTTTCATAACTCTCCCTCTTTCAAAATTTATTTTAATTGTATTTATCTATTTTATCATACCTTTAAAAAAAATTCAAAATATTTATTACAAAAAATAAAAATAGTCAAGAACTATTTATCCCTGACTATTTTATAAAAATTATTTATGATAAATTTCCTCATTTAGCATATGTTCACTCTTAGCTACATAGATACTAGCAGCACTATCTCCTATTACATTTAGAGAAGTTACTAACATCTCAATAGGTCTATTGATAGCAAGTATTAAAGAGTAAGTTAATATTGCTGTGTCATTTACATATCCAAGTCCAGATAAGATAGTAAATAATACTATTGCTCCAGCTCCTGGTGCTGCTGGTGTTCCTACTGAAGCTATAAGAGCAAGGACTCCTATGATAAATATATTAGCAAGTCCTAATTCATATCCAGCTGTACTAGCTACAAATACAGCAGCAATTACTTGCATAATAGCTGTTCCATTCATATTAGTTGTCATTCCAAGTGGAAGTACAAATGAAGCTATATCTTCATTTACTCCAAGCTCTTCTACAGTTGTCTTTTTATTAAGTGGTAGTGTAGCAGCTGAAGATGAAGTTGAAAAACCAAATAGAGCAACTTTAGATGCCTTTCTTACAAATGGCATTGGATTTAATCTAGTAGATGCTACTATTAATATAGCATATCCAAATACTAAGAATAAAAGTAAAGTTATAGTAGTAGATACTACATATATTAAAGCTGGTTTTAAGTGCTCTACTCCATAAGCAGCAAATGTTCTAGTAAGTAGAACAAATATAGCTATTGGTCCAAATTTATTTATTGCAAATGATAAAAACTTTATAACTATATCATTTACCTCTTGTAAAAATCCTTTTACATAGTGAGTTTTTTCTCCTAATGAGTTAATACATAGTCCTGTTGATACAGCTAAGAATACAGCTGCTAATACTCCACCATTTTGTGAAAAAGCAGCAAATATATTATTAGGAACTATTTGCATAATCATTAGAAGTGGGTTACTTCCTGTTTTTCCTGCTACTACATTTACTCCAGATTCAATATGAATACTAAATGCCCCTGACATATTTAAAGCCATTCCTACAAATCCAGCTAAAGCTAAAGCAAAGATTGATGACACTAAGAAAAATCCTAATGTTTTATAAGAGATACGTCCTAATTTTCTTGTATCACTAATGTGGCAAATAGCAAGAGTTATTGAAGTATATACCATTGGTATAATTACAAGTTGTAGTGAGTTGATAAACAATTGCCCTATGATATAGAAGATACCAATTGCTCTTTCTCCTCCTTTAGCACTGATGTCTTGGAATAGTAAGAAGTTTAAAAATTTCCAAGCTCCACTATCTACTCCTACTCTCTCTCTAAAAAAGATACATAAAAATCCAGCAATGATACCTAACACTAAAGCTATACTCATTTTTACAGCTAGTGTATTAGAGTTTTTTTTCATTGTTTTTTTCCTCCTAATATTTATTTTTAAAAAATTCCTAACAGTTATTATATTCCAATTTTGAAAATATGTCAAAGATTTTTTCACAAAATTGCCATATTTTTTTTAAAAAATAAAAAAAAGAAAAAATTACTTTTAAATAGAAAGTAAAATTTTCTTTTTATAATCTACTATTTCTCTATTACTCTTTTAAATAATTTATCTATATCACTATAACAGCTAGGATATTCTACCTTAGGACGAGTAAGAAAAACTACTTCTATATTCATCTCATCAGCAGCTTCTATCTTTTCTCTCTCTCCTCCTGTATCTCCAGCTTGCTTAGTTACAAGATATTTTATATCATATTGCTCTATCATAGCCTTGTTCATATTTTTAGAGAAAGGTCCCTGCATAGCAATTATATTCTTAGGGAGTACCCCTACATCTTCACACTTTTTTACCATATCCCATTTAGGTAAGATTCTAAAATAAAAATTTCCCAAATTCTTAAGCTTAGAAAAATGAGGAATATTATTACTTCCAAGAGTAACTAATATATTTCCCTCTACTCCCTCTAAATATTTTATCAGGCTTTCTATATTATCAAACTCTTTATATTTTTGTGGGAGAAAAGAGATTTCCTCTCTTTCAAATCTAAAATACTCTATTTGTAGCTCCTTACTTACATCAATGGCATTCTGTGAAACTTCCATAGCATATGGGTGAGATAAATCAACTATCTTATCAATAGAGTTTTCTTTTACAAAATCTACCATCATAGAGTAAGTCAATTTTTTACATAGAGTTTTTACTGGCAGATTTTCTAAAAGTTTTCCACCATACTCAGTAGCTGTTGTTACAATTATATCAGTAGTACTCTTTACAATCTTTTCCAGAAAATCTCTAGAATCCTTTGTACCACCTATTACCCAAATCATAGATGATATCCTCTAGGAGTTATCATTTTTCCCTCTTTTACATATGTTTTAGAGTTTCCAACTATAACCACAGTAAACATATCTATCTCATAGTTTAACATCTCATCTAAATTAGTTAAAGTATAGTTCTCATCTTCTCTCCCTACATGCCTTAATAGAGCAACTGGAGTGCTAGGAGCCTTATGTTTTAACATAATCTCTCTTGCCTCTACTATCTGTTCTGTTCTTCCCTTACTCTTTGGATTATATAGAGAGATTACAAAATCTCCCTCACTAGCTCTATCTATTCTTTTAGTAATAACTTCCCAATCTGTAAGTAAATCACTTAAACTTATTATAGCTTGGTCATGCATAAGAGGTGCTCCAACTAATGAAGCTCCAGCTACTGATGATGTAATCCCTGGTATAACCTCTACATCTATTCCACTTCCTAATGCTACCTCTATCATTATTCCAGCCATTCCATAGATACCAGCATCTCCACTACTTATCAGAGCTACTGTTTTTCCCTCTTTAGCTAGCTCTAAAACCTTTTCACATCTGTCTATCTCTTTTTTCATTCCAGATACATAGAACTCTTTCTCCTTAAATTCATCTTTTACTAAATCTATATAAGTGATATATCCAGCTATTACATCTACATTTTTTAAAGTCTTATAAGCTCTTACACTTATATCTTCCATATTTCCAGGTCCTATCCCTACTACATATATTTTCCCTTTACTCATCTCCAAATTTCTCCTCATAAATTGATATTGTTATTCCACTTTGAATATATTTTTGCTCTAAAAATTTACCATCTCCATTAGAAGCTAATAGAGCACAAGGTTCAGATACACAGCTAACTCCTATCTGTTTTTTTACAAATTCAGAGCCTACAAATCTATCCTCCACCTTTTTTATATCCTCTCTGGATATAATTATAAGCTCTCTATTTAAACTTTGGGCTAACTCTATAATTCCAACTTCATCAGCCTTTATATCCACAGTAGAGATTTTTTTTATACTCTCATAAGCAAGATTATGTTTTCTCATTACCTCATCTAATGATTTTTCTATCTCCTCTTTAGGAGTTCCTCTCCTACAACCTATACCTACAATAATATTTTTAGGATATAATCTCATTATATCTATACTTTTTTTATTTGATACTATTACTACTCCAGAGGAATTTTTATTCTCTCCTAATTTTACATTATTAGGAAGTAGTATATCTACCTTTTTATCATCCACTATTAAAGATGTAAGCTCTTTAGCTTTAGTAAGAGATTCCATCTCGCAATTTAGTTTTTGTGCTATTGTGTCTATTGCTATCTTTCCTGTAACATCTGAACTAGTAGTTATAATAGGGAGCAGAGAGCAAGACTGAGCAACGTTATAAGCTAGCTCATTAGCTCCACCAATATGACCAGAGAGAAGAGAGATTACAAAATTTTCTCCCTCATCTATAACTAATACAGCTGGGTCAATATCTTTACTCTTTATAAGTGGTGCTATCTTTCTAATAACTATTCCTGTTGCCATAATAAATATATGCCCATCATAATAGTTGAATTTTCTCTCTAGCTCCTCACTGAAGTTTTCTATTTGAATACTTCCCTCTATATTAAATTTTTTTAGGGTATATATATCTCCCTCTACTTTTTTACCAATTCTCTTAGCTACCTCTCCAGCTCCTCTTGTTACACTCCAAAATGCAATCTTCATAATTTTCCTCTCTTAAATTTAATTTTAAATAATATCATCTATCTCTATTTTTGAATCAATAAAAGTTGAAAAATTTTTGATATCATTATTTCTTTCTTCATCACTATAATTAGATATAAGTGTTATAGTCGGACTATATCCATATAAGATAAAATCATTTTTTAAATTAAATTTTATAAAGGTTAATTTCTTAGCCATTTCTCTATTCATTATATTAAATGGCGAATCTACCTCATCAAATAAAAAATAATTTCCTTGTAAAGAATCACAATGTTGACAGCAATTAGCATACTCTTTCCTTTTAGTTGTATGTGAATATTTTAGTTTATAATTATATCTCTCTTTAATTAAATCTAATATTTTTTCTGAAATATTTCCTAAACTTATTATTTCATAACTAAAAGTATCCTCTATATCAAATTTATCCTCTGAAAACTCAAATTTTTTATAATTATACTCTTCACTTTCTATATCAAATTCTCCATCTTCCCATCTATATAATGGAAGATTTCTAAATTCTATCCTTTGAGGAATACATAAAGCAATAACTTCGGTTTCTTTTTTACATTTCCAACATTGCTGTTTTGAAATAACTAAATAAATATAATCTTTTACTACTATTGCATCTTCAAAATTTTTCAATATATATTGTGCAAATCTTTTATAGTCTTCTTTCTTTTCTACATACCATTTTTTTATTTCTGGATTCCACCTTGCACCTAATCTTTTTACTTTATCCTTTATATCATAATCAACCTCTAAAAATAACATATTCCCTCCAAAAATTTTTAAATAAATTTTAAAGTTTTCTATTATTTTTCTATTTAATAAGGCTACTCTACTCCCTTTCTAAATTCATGAGTAAATGTTTTATCATATAACTTAGATTTTTCATATTCATTTCCTAAAAAATCCCCAACTAATATTTGAGCTGTCTTAGATATTCCCGCTTCTTTTACTTGTGCCTCTATTGTTTCTAAAGTTCCGACTACTATTTTTTCATCTGGCCAGCTTGCTCTTTGTACTACAGCTATTGGAGTTGTCATAGGATAAGAAGTAGCTAATCTTTTTACCACATCTCCTATCATATGAACAGATAAAAATATTGCCATAGAAGCTCTATGAGTAGCTAGGCTCTCTAATGATTCCTTTTCTGGTACAGGAGTTCTTCCCTCTAATCTTGTACATATTACAGTTTGAGAAACTGACGGAAGCGTAAACTCTTTTTTTACAGCAGCTGCTGAAGCTAGGAAAGAGCTTACCCCTGGAATAACTTCATACTCTATTCCATACTCATCTAAAATATCCATCTGCTCTCTATGTGCTCCAAATATTGCCGGGTCTCCTGTATGTACTCTAGCAACTTTTTTCCCCGCTTTTATTCCATTGATAGTTACTTCCATTACCTCTTCTAGTGTCATTGAAGCTGAGTTATAAATCTCTGCTCCCTCCTTATGACAATCTATTACTTCCTTTGGTACTAATGAACCTGCATATATAATTATATCAGCCTCTTTTACAATTCTTTGTCCTTTAACTGTTATTAACTCTGGATCCCCTGGTCCTGCTCCTATAAAGAAAACTTTTTCCATTCTTCAAATCCTCCCTTTTTAAAAATCATAGTAGTGAAATATGGGATATCCTCTTTTGTAAGATTAGATATATCATAGAAAACTTTTTCTGTATCTTTTCCACTATTAGATACCATTATTATATTATTCATATTATTAGTTTTTATAAGAGCCTCTTTTAATTTATCAAAATTTCTCATAACTTTCATAAATACTATATTCTCACTATCTGCTAACTCTTTCTCTATATCAGTATCATCATTTATAGATATTATTTTTAATGACTCATCTCCCATTACTATTGGAAAATTAAATCTTGATGACATATCAGCAAAAGATGAAATTCCTGGGATAGTTTCTACCATCGATTTATATCTATCTTGCATATTTTCTAAAAGATATACATATGTACTATAAGTCATAGTATCTCCTATTGTAAGAAATCCTACATTTTTTCCTTCATCAAGTAATTTTTCTACTATCCTTGTATTTGCTTTTCTCCCCTCTACTCTATCCAATGGATTTTTTAACATAGGAAATTCCATAAACACTATTTCTATATCATCTTTTAAATACTCCTTAGCTATCTCATATGCAGTACTTCCCTCTGCCTTTTTTGCCTCTGGTACTATTACTACATCCAATTTTTTTAAAGTATTTACTGCCTTAATTGTAATTTGCTCTGGGTCTCCTACTCCTACCCCTATACCATAAAATTTATTTGTCATCTCTTTTCTCCTTTTATTTTATTATTTATCAATTAATATCAAAATCAAGAATAACGAAGATTGAAAAGAATATTAGAGTAAGTCAGCGAAAACGAATGCTAAAAAACTCAATAAGTCGTAAGACTTAACCCTTGAGTTTTTAATGAGTTAAGCTATAATTACTCTTTATTCTTTGAACGAAAGTTGTTCTTGATTTCTATCCACTGTTATTATGTAAATAGGATTTTCCCCATACATCATTGTATAAGGTCCTACCTTTTTTCCTCTTGATACCATCATATTTACTACTTCTATATCTTTAAATCCATACTCTTTAAGCAGAGCCATAGTATCATTTAAACTCTCCAATGTAATTGTATTTATAACAAGTCTTGCATCATTTGTAGAATAATTTATAAAATGTTCTAATATACTTCTCATACTTCCTGTTGAGCCACCAACGAACATTCTATCATACTCTATATTAGGTATAGACTCTGGAGCTCTTCCGTGTATCAATTCATAGTTAGTTAGATTGAATTTTTTTACATTCTGTTTTATAGTTTCTAACCCTTTTTCCTCTTTCTCTATCCCTATTACCTTTCCATCACTAAGATAAGTGGCACACTCTATTCCTATTGTCCCTGTTCCTGCTCCTACATCTATCAATATAGAGTTAGTTTTTAGTTGAAGCTTAGCAACAGTTACAGCTCTTACCTCTTGCTTTGTCATAGGTAACTCTCCTTGGATAAACTCTTTATCATATATATGCAAGGTTTTCTCTCTCCTTTCTTCCCTAATTTTTTCTTACTATCACTATATTCATAGAAAACTCTCTATTAAGTTTCTTATACTCTTCTATATCTACAAAGGTAATTTTTTCATCTGGATAAGAGAGCCTCTCTCCCACTACAATCTCCACATCTCTATATCCAGCTTCGTAGATATTCTTAGCTATTATATATGGAGTATTTACATTATCAGTAAGGAGTACAATCCCCCTCTCCTTTGAAAAAATCTCTACATACTCAGCCTCTCTTCCGTGCACACTAAGAAGTTTATAATCTTGCCATACTTCTCCAATACGAGAGAAAAGATATTGATAAGAAGATATCCCAGGTATTACATTCAATTCCTCTCTAGAATAATTTTTTCTCAAAAAGCTAAGCAGACTATAAAATCCTGTATCTCCAGATACAATTATACAAATTTTTCTATCTCTATTTTTATTAATAAACTCTATCAAATCAGAAAGTTTACCTAGAGTATATTTTTCACAAGTAAGTAGGAGTAGAGAGGAGATCTCCTCTAATTGTCTTGCTCCTCCTATAGCTATCTCACATTTTTTTATACTCTCTATTCCAATCTTAGTTATATAATCTATATTCCCTGGTCCAAGTCCAACCACATCAATTTTTTTCAGCTAACTCACCTGCCATCTGATAAAATCTCTCACTATATCCAAGAGTATTCCCTTTAAAAGAGAAAAGTAAAACCTCACATTCTAACTCCCCTCTTGAATACTCCTCTACTCTTTTTTTTACCTTATTAGCTATAAATGGGAAGAACTCTTTTTTCTCTATATAGTCACAAGCTTCTTCCACAGTATTAGACTTCATTATCTTATGAATATTTTCTGGGCTCTCTCCACATAAAAAAGCATTAGCTCCCATTATCTCCACACGAGCATCAGCCACTCTACTGTGGGTATTAAATATTCCTCCAGCTATTTTTATAGCCTTTCCTATATGTCCAAGCAGTAGAATTTTTTTAAATCCAAGTTTTACAGCAGAGTCTACCATAAATCCTACGTAGTTGCTTATTACTATTGTTTGCTCTAAATCAAGCCCTAACTTTTCACAATAGTTTTTACTATAATTTCCAAAGGTAAATATACACCAATCTCTATCCTTTGCCATTCTCAATACTTTGAGTTCCACAAACATAGAGTCCTTTAGAGCCTCTTCACTCATAGGCTTTACTATTCCAGTAGAACCAAGAATTGATATTCCACCTACTATCCCAAGTTTTGGATTAAAAGTTTTTTTAGCTTTTTCTAATCCTTCTGGAACATATATAGTAATTACAGCTCTTTTCCCATTTTCCTCTAAAAACTTATCAGCTATCTCTTCTATCATCTTTTGAGGACCAGGATTGATAGCTGGTTTACCTATCTCTACTTGTAATCCAAGCTTGGTAACTTTTCCTACACCCCTTCCTCCAATTAAAATAAAATTTTTAAAATAGATTCCATTTTCTATATGTGGTAATTTATCTACTAATTTTATCTTAGTACAGATATTTATTCCATTAGTTACATCTGGATCATCTCCAGCATATTTAGTAACAGCCACACTTACAGAATTTTTTCTGGCTCTTATCTTATATATAGGTACAACTATCTTTTCTCCATTAAGTGTTGTAAATTCTAGTTGTTCTAAATAATTATTATTTATCAGAGCCTCTAATCCTGCTTTTATACCTACTGCAGAACAAGTACCAGTGGTATAACCTACCTTTAAATTTTCAGACATTTAAAACCCCTCTCTTTTATACATCTGATAAAGTATTCCGTGAAGAATAGATACAGCTACTGTACTTCCCCCTTTTCTTCCATTTATAGTGATATATGGAAGTCCTAACTCTTTAAATGCCTCTTTTGATTCAGCTGCCCCTACAAATCCAACTGGAACTCCAACCACTAAAGCAGGTTTTTCAATCTCTCCTCTCTCTATCATCTCCTTTAGTTGATATAGAGCAGTTGGGGCATTTCCTATTAAAAATATTTTTGTATCTTTATCTTTTCCAGCTTTTTCCATTCCTACTATTGAACGAGTAACACCTCTTTCCTTAGCCTCTTTTATAACCTCTTCATCAGACACTAAACAATAAGCTGAAGAGTTAAATTTTCCTAGAACTAATTTGCTAAGTCCATTTACTATCATATTAGTATCACAGTAAATTTTACAACCACTCTTTAAAGCTTCCATAGCACTGTCCACAGCTCCATTTTGAAACTCTATCAAATCAGCATACTCAAAATCTGCTGTTGTATGTATTACTCTTTTTACTATTGGGAGAGTTTTTTCATCAAATTTCTCTCTCTTTTCTCCTAATTCCTCCCCTATTATCTCAAAACTTCTTTTTTCAATATCTTGAGGAACTTTTATATATGTACTCATCTTTTTACTCCTTTATATAAATATTTCCATTTCATTATTTTTCTCTTTAAATCCTAGTTTAAGGTAAATTTTCTTTCCTTCCTCACTTGCATTTAACCATAATTTTTTAATTCCTATTTCCTTAGAATGCTCTATTAACTTTTCTGTTATCTGCTTTCCATAGCCTTTCTTTCTATATTCTGGTAAAGTATATATATTCAATATATATCCCTCCCTTCCAGAAATATTTTCCATATAAGGTATCCTTTCAAATAAGCATAAGGAACCTATACTTACTATTTTATTTTCTTCAAATATCCCATAAGTTATTAAACTCTTATCAATATTTTTTAGGTAATGCTCCTTAGTGGAGTTTTTTAAATTTTCAATATTATCATTTTTATCTATCTCTTGTAATTCATAAAAAAGTTTTAATCTTAAATCTAAAAAAAATTCTACATCTTCGATATCTAATCTTTTTATAATCATCTTTTTATTATATAACCCTTCTTTGCTAAAACTTCATCTGTTTTTCCAATAAAACAGAACTCCTTATCTAATTTAACTTGTAAATAATCCTCTTCCTTGCAAACTGAAAAATTATAATTTAATATTTTAATCTCCATATTATCTATTCTCTTTTATTATTTCCTCCAAATAATCTAAACTCTTAAAAAAATGTATATGTGGATAGCCAGCTCTACAATTTTTTTCTTTAAAGACACAAGCCCACTCTTTACCATTAGGTTTTATAGCTCTATACTCTCTACTATCATCTTTTATATCAGATATTTTAGAGTAGTGAAATTCGTGTCCTCTTCCTAAAGTTTTTTCCTTGTCATAAAGAGATATATAACCAAATCTAGAAATATCTAATCTATCTCTCATCTCTACACTACATTTTATAATATCACACATAGGGAAATATTTCCCATCTAGCAGTTTTATTCTAGAGGTAAGATACATAAATCCTCCACACTCTCCATAAATTTTTCCACCCTTTTGATGATACTCTCTTATACTCTCTATCATCTCAATATTACTAGATAACTCTTTGGCATAGTTTTCTGGATAACCACCACCAAAGTATAATAAATCTACCTCTGGTATCTCTTTATCACTCATAGGAGAAAAGGGAATCAATTCCATTCCTAAATCCTCCATCAGTTCAAGATTGTCATTATAGTAAAAACTAAAGGCTTTATCTTTAGCTATCCCTACCTTTAATCCCTTATACTTATCTTTTAATTCTTCAAAAGGATTTTTTATACCATCTTTTTCTCCTAACTCTGCTATCTCTAAAAGTCTTTCTACATCAATTGTCTTTTGTAGAATCTCCTTTAAATGCTTAGATTTTTCTCTTAAGCCATCTATCTCCTCAGCTTGTAGAAGTCCGAGATGTCTACTTGACACACTCAAGCTCTCATCTTTTGGAAGATATCCTATACACTCTACCCCTGTATATTTTTCTATTGCCTCTTTGCAATGTTTGTACATAGCCTCAGTAGTTCTATTGATTATTACACTAGCTATTTTGACTCTACTATCCAACATCTTATACCCAAGTACCTCAGCAGCTATACTTGTACTTTTTCCTCCACCACTTACTATTAAAATAACAGGTAAATCCAATACTCTAGCTAAATGTGCTGAACTATTATTATCTAAGCTATGGTCTATTCCATCATATAGTCCCATCACTCCCTCAACTATTGAGATTCCCTTATGATGTTTATAGAAAGAGTATTTTACCCCCTCTTCTCCCATCATAAACAAATCTAAATTATAGCTTTTATTTCCTGTTACAAATTGATGAAATGTTGTATCTATATAGTCTGGTCCAACTTTAAATGGAGAAACATTTTCAAAGAGCGACATAAGTCCCATTGATACAGTGGTTTTACCTATACCACTGCTTACCCCAGCTATCATAAATCCTTTCATCTTACCACCTCAGCAAGATTTTTTAATACTTTCATATTATTTTCTCTATCTTTGATAGCAAGTCTAATATAGTGATTATTTAGTCCTACAAAGTTAGAAGCATCTCTTACAACTATTCCTCTCTCTATCAATTTCTCTCTCACTTCATTAGAGCTCTTATTTAAAAGTTGTATCAATATAAAGTTCGTATTAGTTCTATATGCTTTTATTCTTTTTATCTTTAGAGCTTCATTATAAAACCAAACTTTTTCCTCTTCTATCCAACTCTCACTTTTTTCTATATACTCTCTATCCCACAACATAGTTTTTCCTGCTATGTCAGCAAAACTATTTATACTCCACGGCTCTTTATACTTAGGAAGAGTTTTCATTATCTCTTTATCATAACTTATTCCATATCCTAATCTCAACCCAGGTACAGCAAAAAACTTTGTCAATGCTCTCATTATAAATATATTATTATCCTTTAAATTTACAGCTGTAAATTTTTCCCAACCTTTTATAAATTCTATAAAAGCTTCATCTATAAAAAGTTTTATCTCTCTTTTTTTCAATTCCTCATTTATTCTTTGAATATTTTCAAGAGATATAAAATTTCCTGTTGGATTATTAGGATTACATATTACTACTAAGTCACATTTGGGGATAGAGTTTATAAATTTTTCTACATTCAAATTAAAATTTTCACTTTCATCTAATATAAAATACTCTATCTCACAATCTATACTCTCTAATGCTCTTCTATATTCAGCAAAACTTGGAGCTACTACAAAGGCTTTTTTAGGTTTTAAACTCTTCATATATAGAAAAAGTATTTCTGTAGCTCCATTTCCTACTACTATATTTTCTATATCTACGTTATTATATTTTCCAATACTCTCTCTCAGTTCTATATAATCTGGGTCTGGATACTTTTCTAATATATCAAAATTTTCTATCACACTTTTTTTAAACTTTTCAGGTACTCCTAAGGGATTTATATTTGAGCTATAATCTAATAGCTCCCCTTTCCCCTCTCTTTTTAGTTTATATATATTTCCACCGTGTAAATCCATCTATTCTACCTCTTTTCCATAACATAGTTTTCTAATAGAATACCTTCCCTCTCTACTACCTGTTGCTTTATAACTTTATACCCTCTTTTAATAAAAAATGGTTTTGCTGTTATAGAAGCGTGGGTATAAATTATTTTTCCTTTTACTTTATTTTCTAACTCATCACAAATCATTGTAGCTATTCCTATTCTTTGAAAATCCTTATGCACATATAATCTATCCAAATATCCATCTTCAGCAATATCCCCAAAGCCAACTATTATACCATTACTTTCAGCAACAACTGTGTAGTTTTTTAAAAAAGAAGTATCCCATTTCTCTATATCTATATTCTTAGTCGCCCATACATCTAATTGCTCTTGAGTATAATCTTTTTTATTTATACTATGCACTGTATTATAAAAAAGCTCTGTTATCTCTTGGCAATCAGAAGATTTATATTTTCTTATCTTTATAGTATTTTCTTCTTTTACACTTATATATAAGATAGAATGACATTTCCCATCTTGTGAAAATATTGGCAAGATATCTAATTGATAATCTTCAATATATACTCTATTCAATTTATTATTTTTCTTATCTTCCCATACTCTATTCCAAACTTTTCTGGCACAATTTTCTATATTATCATCTATCTCTTCATATTTTATAAATTCTCTATTTTTTACTCTCTCATCTAACTTTAATAAGAATTTTAATTCTCTTCTCATTATAGTTAAATCATATTCTCCATTTTCATCACTCTCATAATTACTATATTTCGAAATTAATAATTCATTTTTATTTTCTGGGAGCAAAGAGATTTTTTTAGAGAGTATATCTCCCCAAAGTTGAGAAATTTTTTCCATTCCTTCTGGAGTATTATTTGTTCTCAATACTACCTCTTTTAATATATAACTCATTTTATTACCTCACTTATTTTAGAATAAAATATCTAACTTGTATTCTTTATCTATTAAAATATACTTACAACCATATTTTTGACACTCTCTTAGATTTTTCTCATTTTCCTCTATAAGAAATTCTTTTGTACAATAGGAATCATCTAATCTATTTTCTATTGTATTGGCATACTCAACTATCTTATCAAAATTCTTTTCAATATACTCTTTACTCATAATTAAACAATAATATTTTATATTCTCTAGATATTTACTATCAAAATCTCTCTCCCAATCAAAAGGAACATAACAACCTTCAACTATTAGATTTTGTTTATTCTCAATAGCTGTTTTTATAATCTCTCTAACTATTCCCCAAAGATATGGAGTAAGTTGTTCATCATCTTCTGCATTTAGATTTATATTTCCACTTCTTATTAATCCCATCTTTATATGGTCTATTGATAGATAAGGAAACTTATATCTCTCTAGTAGGTTTTGGGCTAATAGAGTTTTTCCTGTATGTGATGCTCCTGTTATAATTATTATCATTAGATAATCACTCCTATTAATTGAGATAAAATTATAAATGTAGCAAGTCCCACCCAAGAGGAAACATATAGAAGTCTAATTCCTCTTTTTACATCTGGTATTCCAAAATGTTTTAATTTATCTCCAATAGTAGGTTTGTCGTGCCATTTTCCAAAGTAGCTAGTTCTTCCACCAAATTGTACTCCCAATGCTCCAGCGAAAGCAGCTTCAGAGTGTCCAGAGTTTGGGCTAGAATGGTTTAGTCTATCTCTAAAAAATATTCTCCAAGCACTTCTATAATCCATTCTTAATAAAAAAGCTCCCATTGGAATAATAAATCCTCCAGCTATTCTAGCAGGAATAAAATTTGCCATATCATCTATCTTAGCAGATAACATTCCAAAATCAATATATTTATCATTTTTATATCCTACCATAGAATCCAAAGTATTTATCGCCTTATATCCCATAGCAAAAGGAAGAGCAAGAGATACTCCCTCAATAGTAAAAAAACTTCCTACAAAGGCAAAGAACATAGGAGCAATAACTCCATCTACTGTATTCTCACTTATTGTTTCCAATATACTTCTTACTATTTGAGTAACGTCCATACTATTTGTATCTCTACTTACTAAATAGGCTAGCTCTTTTTTAGCCTTTTCCATATCTCCCTCTACTAAAACTTTACAAACTCTAAATCCTTCATCTGCTAAGCTTTTAGTAGCCAATGTAGTATATAGAAAAAATATTTCCAACATAGGTGATAACTTAACTAAATAAAATGATACTAAAAAAGTTATTCCAATAGTCAGTATAGCCAATACTCCCCCAGTAATTTTTTTACAGCTAAATCTGTACAATAATTTTTCTAGTAAAGTTATAAGTTTTCCTATAAATCTAACTGGGTGTGGAAACCAGTGTGGGTCTCCTAATATTAAATCCATTATATATGCTATACTGTATCTCATTATAAAAATCATCTTACTCACCTAATATTTTATAAATTTTTTCCATCTCAATATTTTCTCTAAAAATTTCTTCAAGCTTGTCTAGCTCTTTCTCTCTATACTCATCAAATGATATCCCTTGAGCTTGTAATTCCATACCTTTTTTCTCTCTTACCTTGTTGAGTATATGTCTAGTTACTTTTTCATTGTCAAATATACCGTGTAGATATGTTCCAAAGATATTTTCTCCCTTTACAACTGCTACTACTCTCTCATTAGCTGTAACCTTTCTCTCCTCTCCTAAAGTTACCCCTTGATGAATTTCATATCCTTTTATCTTTTCTCCCTCTAGTCCTTCAAGCAATCCAGATGTATTTATAAGTCTACCTTTATATTGTAAAGTATTTTTCTCTCTCTCCATCACTGTTTCCAATTCCAATAGAGAAAGTCCAGGAATCTCTTTTATCTCACTCTCTATTCCATATGGGTCTTTTATCTTCTCTCCCATCATTTGAAATCCACCACAAATACCTATTATAATTTTTCCAGCCTTAGAAGCTTTTATTATTTCAGTAGCTATTCCATTATCCTTTATCTCTTTTAAGTCATCTATGGTGTTTTTAGTTCCAGGGATAATTATAATATCTTCATCTCCTAACTCATCAGCAGAAGTAATATATTTTATATTTACATCTTCTACTATTCCTAGTGCATCTATATCAGTAAAGTTAGATATATGTTTTAATTTGATTACAGAGATATTTATTCCCTTTCTATTTTTCATTTTCTTAAATCTCTCTGTTACACTGTCTTCATCTTCTATATCTATATTACTATAAGGCATTACTCCTATTACAGGAACTCCTGTCAATTCTTCTATCTCTTTAAGTCCAGGTTTTAATATATTTACATCTCCTCTAAACTTATTTATAATTACTCCTTTTACTCTTGCTCTCTCCTCTGGAACCATAAGCATAATAGTCCCATATATAGAAGCAAAAACTCCACCCCTATCTATATCAGCTACAAGTATCACAGGAGCATTAGCCATCTCTGCCATCTTCATATTGGCAATATCCTCTCCCTTAATATTTATCTCAACAGGACTCCCTGCTCCCTCTATTATTGATATATCATAGTTTTCTCTGATATAATTATATGATTTCATTATCTCTGGCTTTAAAGAGGTTTTAAATTTCCCATACTCTATTCCACTCATATTCCCAATAGATTTACCATTTACTATCACTTGAATCTTTCTATCTGTGGTAGGCTTTAGAAGTATAGGGTTCATATATACTTCTGGTTCTATTCCACAGGCATAGGCTTGTACCACTTGAGCTCTTCCCATCTCTAGCCCCTGTCTTGTAACAAAAGAGTTAAGTGCCATATTTTGAGATTTAAATGGAGATACTTTATACCCATCTTTTGTTAAAGTTCTACATAGCCCTGTAACTATCATACTCTTTCCAGCTCCAGATGAAGTCCCCACTACCATTATATTTCTATGTTTCATTTTTCACCTCAATAAATAAAAAAAGTATAATAGATATTAAAAGTATTTGCTAAGCTTAAAAGAAAGCTCAAGAATTGTGCAATTTATGAAAAGAAATTAAATCAACTCATCTTAGCTTTCTTTAATTCAGAATTATCAACTGAATAGATACTTACTTTTTATTTATTATCTACTATACTTATATCTCATTTTTCTTTCTCCTCCCGTCCACGCAGGATAGTTAAATATTTTAAGCGAGATATCCTGACTTTGATTCAACCTACTTGTACTCCTTCCCAATTCCTCAGTGGCTAATGTACTTTCGTCCTCATTACAGTGGCGGGACCGTACAAGAATTTCACTTGTTTCCCTCTACTTAAAATTTTACTTATCTTTTCTTTAAATATTATATAATACTTCAAACATTTCCGTCAAGAAAAGAAATACTGAGAATTATATATATTATTTCTTGTTTTTTATGAAAAAAGATATTAATTATATTTTATAAAACTTCTTGTAATCTTTCTTTTAATAAAATAATTTTTAATCTTAAACATATTAGAAAGTTAGATGGAGATACTATTTCATTAGATGAATTTTTCAATTATTTAGGTCAACCATAAAATAAATAGGAGAGGCATAATTTTAATTATAGCTCTCCTATTATTTTATTTTTTAAATATAAAATCTCTATGATAATTTAAATAAGTTCTTCTTTCATCTGTCAATAATCTATTATCTATGTAAAGTCCTCTTAAATTATGATATTCAACAATCTTCTCTCTTATCCCATTACACATGATAATTTCTCCAGAGTTATCTATACTAATATATCCTTGGTCAAATAAAAAATCTAAATCTTTTCCTAATAATAATCCATTTTGTGAATCATATTCTTCCTTTGGAGCTGAATCAATAAAAGGTTTTATATGGCTTGCTATCATAGCATAGTATGGAACTTTTGAAATCATACAAACAACTTCTCCAAATAACTCCTTTGACTCTTGCTTTAATTGATTTTTATAAAGCCTTTGTAAATAATTATCTCTAACTTTTCTTGTTTCAACTCTTAACTCATCCTCTATAAAAGTTTCTTCTAGATAAAATTTACCATTATATTCCTGAACTCCTTCTAATTTTTTTAATACATCTATAACATATCTTAGTTGGTTATATTTTCTCTCTCTAAATCTTATCTCTTTTGCAAGTCTTGTCATTTCATTTAATTCATCTTCATTAAGGTAACCTTTTGGATATTCACTTGGAAGTGTTAATATTATTCCTAAAACTTCATCAATATCTAAACTTTTGTTATTTTCTAAAGTCTTTATAAAAAAATTTATTTCTTTTTCTTCTGAATCTTCTGTTACACTACTTCTAAAAGAAGCAGAAGAATAAACAATTTCAGAAAACAATCTTTTCTTTCTCTCTAAATTAGTTTCATTTAAAAATTTTTTAGTTTTTTCATGATAACCACTTAATCTGTATTTAATAAATCCCAATTTTATAAATTGATTTATACTTTTTCTAACAGACCCCATATCTTCTTTAGGATAAACATTATACACTTTATTTTGCAACTCTTTATATTGCTCTTGAAATATTTTATGATTAGGAGATATATTTGTTTTATCTATATAGTCAACAATTATTCTCAATGTTCCATTATACTTACTACTATATATATCACTATATTCTAATGTTAATTTCCAATAGTCCTCATAATTTTGCTCTAAAACAACTCTTTTTGTCCCCATCTTTCATCTCCCCTAGATTTTATAATATTTTCATTTGAACATACAAATAGTAATTCATGACTAGAATTTTTATTCTCTTTTCCTGTTATTTGATAGTTATGTTTTTTCTCTACTACTTCAATATTTTTATAGTATTTTTTCAAAATATTACATAATTCTTCTTTAGTTGGATAAGCTTTATCATTATAACTTAACATACAATATTTATATTTAGAAGCTTTTTTTATTAAATTATCAAAAAGCTCTAGAATATTATTTTTATGTCTAAAATCATTTTTAAAAGCTTCTTTCTTTTCTCTATCAATATAACTATCTAAAAAACCATAAAATCCAAAATAATCATTTAATGTTCCAGCATAAGGTGGATCTAAATAAATTAAATCAGCCTTTATTTCCATTTCTAGTAACTCATTAATATCTTTATTGTATGCTATACAATTTTTTCCATTATCAAAAATAGCTTCATTATATTCAAATAAATTTTCATAAAAATGTTCCTTAAAACTTTGATTATGATAAGCTCTCTTTCTCCCATATTTTTTGTAACTGTATTCCTCATCTCGAAGTTGAACTATCTTATCCCATTTTATATTAAACCTTGAATATGGCATTTTTCTTACCATAGCTCTTCTTAACAGAATGAAAGCTAAAGCTTTTTTATATTCACATTCTATCTCTTCAATATTTTTTCTGTATAAATCTAACTCTTTACATTCTTCCTCAAAAAAATATATATTTTTATAATTTTTAGTTATAAATCCCTCAAAAGGAATACCATTAAAAATGTTTTCAACTTCGTCAGTAGAAAGTGTTACTTTTTTATTTTCTATCAATGCTTTAGATATCATAAAATTTATTTTTAATACATCATTGGTTATTACAGTAAATTTTTTTTGCTTTAGTGCATATGCTACAGAGTTTCCTCCTGCAAAACCATCTATAACTATTTCTACATCTTTAGGGATATTTTCAATAATCCAATCAACTAACTTTTCTTTATTCCCTATGTAATTTATTTTAGGAAAAACTTTTTTTTCACATATTCTATATTCAGTATTAGCTTCATCTAACATTTGTTTTATACATTCTGCTACTGATAAAGCTAATTTTACAGGAACAGCATTTCCCACTTGCTGTTGTTGAGAAGATTTTGTTCCTAAAAACTTAAAATTTTCTGGGAAATCTTGTAAAGTTGCCAGTTCTCTAACTGTTAAAGCTCTATTTTGTGAATAATGAAATACCTTTCTCATATCTCCAGTAACACATATAGAAGGTTTTGTACTATCATACCTTATATACTTTCTAATATCTCCTTTTATTACTCCAAACTCCTCAGGAATATCCTCTCTTCCACCACCATCTTTGACATATTTCATCTTTTCCAACATCTCTTTTCCATGATTCATACTTTCATGATTAGGGATACTAGCATAACTCTCTCCTGAAGATAATATAGGTAAATGTCCTATTGCCTCTTTAATAGTTTTATATTCTTTCTCATTATGAAGAGGTTTTGGAAATCTTATTTCAATATTTATATCTTTTCTTTTACCTATAAAAAATACTCTATTTCTTATTTGAGGTGTTCCATAATCAGCACTATTTAAAATCTTTACTTCTACATCATAGCCTATTTCAAAAAAATCTTTTATAATTTCTTCTCTCGTTTTTCCTTTATTATGAGTATATAGTCTTGCTACATTTTCCATAACTATTAATTTAGGTTTTATTAGTTGAACAACTCTTATGAATTCCTTATACAATCTATTTCTTTCATCATCTTTAAAAGTTCTTCCTATATTACCAGCCATTGAAAAACCTTGACAAGGTGGACCACCTATTATAACATCTATATTTTGAAAATTTTCTATATTTTTATCTAAAAACAAATTTTTTATATCACTTTGTATTATATGATTCCCAATATTATATTTATATGTTTCAACAGCATTTTCATCATAATCATTTGCTAGACATATTTCAAATCCTGCTTGAATAAATCCTAAATCCATTCCTCCAGCCCCTGAAAATAGACTTATTATCTTATACACAATGTCACCTCTATTCATTTTCTCACTGTATATTTTAACATATAATACATAGTTTGCAAATCTATTTTTAGTAATCTAAAAATTTTGATTTTTTATCAAAATATCCAAGTTTTTCATAGTGATATTTTGGATAACTTAGATGTAAAAAACTTTTTGCCCTACTACACCCTACATAGTAAAGTCTTTTCTCCTCTTCAAGATTTTCTTTTTCAATACTACTAGGAAATACCCCATCTAAAAGTGTAGGTATAAAAACTATCTCCCATTCCAACCCTTTAGAAGAGTGTAAGGAGTAAAGGGCTACTCCTCTTTTCTCTTCCATCTCTTTTTTATAATATGGTATTTTATATTCCATCAATAACTTTTCCATCACTTTTACTGTATATTTATTTCTAAATAGTATCACCATCTCCTCAAAGGGAAACTTCTCTTTATAAGCTAAAATCTTCTCACAAATATATCTTCCCTCTTTCTCCTCATCTTTAAATGAGTTGATATGTACTCTCTCCCCTCTTCTTCCTGTTCCATAGATTTTTTTATTATATTTAATTTTAAAATTATTAGCAATTCTATTAGTATATGCGATTATCTCCTCACTACTTCTATAATTTTTCTCTAGCTTAATCAATTTTGCTTTTGGGAAATCCTCTCCAAATTTTAAAATATTAGTAAAGTCTGCTCCTCTAAATCCATATATACTTTGATAGTCATCTCCTACTACCATAAGATTTTTATCTTCTCCTACAAGAAGTTTAAGCAGTTCTCTTTGAGCTAAATTACTATCCTGATACTCATCTACTACAATATAATCTATCTTATCTCTTATAATTTTTAAAAACTCTCTATTCTCTTTAAATTTTTTTATGACTATCTCAACCAGATCATCATACTCATAAACATTTTTTATTTTTTTATATTTTCTATATTCGGACTTAATTTTTATAATGTCATCTATATGCTCTTTAGGAAAGATATCTTCTAATCTCAACCTTGCATTTTGTAATTTTTCTAATCTATTTGATAACTCTTCAATATCATAAAATTTTCCTTTGTATTTTTTATTTAGTTCAAACCTCTCTACTATTTTTAAGAGAATCTTTTCTCTTTCTCCCTCTTCCATTATATTTAGATTATCTACTTCAAAAAGAGCCTTATATTTAAAAATAAGTCTAGCACAAAAAGAGTGAAATGTAGTTACTACTGTTTTTAGCTCTTCTACATTTAAAATATTTTTTAATCTCTCTTTCATCTCTTCACTAGCTTTTCTAGTAAATGTTACCATTAAAATTTTTTCCTCTGATACTCCGTTTTCAATCAACCAAGCTGTTCTATATACTATTGTCCTAGTTTTTCCAGAACCTGCTCCAGCTATCACTAGATATTGTCCCTCTGTTGAGAGCAGTGCTTTTTTCTGTTCCTCATTGAGTAGAGAGGAATAGTCTATTTTATATCCTTTAGATAAAAGAGAGGTATCTACACTCTCTACCTCTCTCCTCTCCAAATCTCTTATACTTTTTCTCAATAGAGTTTCCTCATCTGATTTTTCTACTTTTCTCTCTCTAATTTTTATCCCTTTATCTTCTCTCTTCTCTTTCTTTACTAATCTCTTTAATATCTCCCACATATTTCTCCTTAAATAATGATATTATCTATTAGCAAGAGCTTCCATTATCTCCACACATTTTCTTGAAGTAGCAAAACTATTTAAAGTTGATTCTACTCTTCCCTCTTCTATAAGTTTTGCGAACTCCTCTATCTCATATCTCATATCATTTGTATAGGTATCTACTTCTATCTTTTCCTCTCTACCATCTCTATATTTAATTGTTATTCCTTTTACAGTAGAAACCTTATCTATAACAATAGAACCATCTTCTCCTATTATCTCTGATGGAGTTTTTTCATCTGTTATTTTTGAATAAGATATTACTCCTATCTTATCTGGATATTTTAAAATAATTGTTCCACAACCATCTACACCACTACTTAATAGATAGTTACTTCCCATATACTCTTTTGGTTCTCCAAACATAGCTAAAGTAAAATATAATGGATAGACTCCTATATCATATAGCGCTCCTCCAGACATATTTTTATCAAAGATATTTGTAACTTCTCCAGCTTTTAATAAATCATATCTTGATGAGTATTGACAATATTTTAACATCACTTGTCTTATTGCCCCTATCTTATATAAGTTTTCTTTTATTAACTTAAAATTTGGATTAGTAGTAGGACGCATTGCTTCCATAAGTACCACTCTATTTTTTATAGCTATCTCTTTTAATATATCAAACTCTTTTACAGTTGGAACTATTGGTTTTTCACAAATTACATTTTTCCCTGCTTCCAATGAAAGTTTTGCTTGCTCAAAATGTTTTCCATTAGGAGAAGCTATATATACAGCTTGTATATCCTTATCTTTTAGCATCTCCTCTATATTAGTATATATTTTTTCTATTCCAAACTTTTCAGCAAATCTCTTTCCTTTATTTTCATCTCTCGAAAGAAGAGCATAAGCTTCACACCCCTCTGTACTCTTTAATGCATCTATAAATTTTTCACTTATACTACTTGTCCCTATTATTGCAAATTTTATCATCTGACTCTCCTTTAATATTTTTATATTTCTAATTTGAGTATAACTTACACTATATAAAAAATCAAGAGCAATTTCTGAATTACTCTTGATTTATAAATATTTTTACTCTTTTTCTTTAAAATACTCCCCTAATAAAAAAGCACTTAAAACTATAAACAAAACAATAGATGAAAAAGCAGAACTCTCCATATATTTTTTACTACTTACCAATGAATAATTTACAAGGGAAGCAATAGGTATTATATCTCCTAACTGCATAGTATATACCACAGTAAACTCTCCAAATATCACAGCAAAAACTTGGAGAAAAGAGGAGATAAAAATATTTTTTAAAATTGGAAACTCCACATATCTAAATCTTTGATAAAAATTTTTACAATCTAACTCAGAAGCTTCCAATATATCAACAGGAAATTTTTTTACATACTGATACATAAAAGAGTAACCAATTGGTATAGCTCCTATGAGATATCCTATCCCTAAAAGTATAATAAGAGGAATATCAAATAGGATATTCATATAATATAAGGTTATAGCTAGAAATGCTCCCGACACTCCCATATTAGAAAATATGATTATGTCTGTTAACCTACTATAATTTTTTATAATCAGATAGATAGTAAATACAGTTATTCCACTTACAACTACAGATATTCCAAAAGAATTTACTACCCCTTTTATTACTCCAAACTCCTCATTAAATTCAGGAGAAAAGAGATTTAAATAGGATTGTATAGAAAATTTTCCTGTCAACTGATTAATAAATGAAAATATAAAAGATAATCCTACAACTCCATATTGAAATACCATATATACTAGAGAGTATATTTTAAATATAGGATTGAGTTTTTTCTTTTCTTGTTCTCCTGATATCTCATACTCCTTTACAAATACTCCTAAAGAATTTAAAACTAACAGTATTATAAATTGTAATCCTCCTAAAAGCATAGCCTTAGAAAAATCCGCTCCCCCCATCAATGTATTAGCTATCTCTACCTCTATATTAGAATATCTTATTCCTCCCAGTGAAAGAATTATTCCTAACCCTAAAAAACAATAGGTAAATACTAATATAAAAGCTCTAAATATCTGTGGAAGTATAAGAGGAAGTTGCCCTCTAAGAAAAATTGTCAAGGCACTAGCTCCATCTATTCTCATAGCTTCTCCTAGCTCTTTTGGAATTTTTCTTAAACCTTCACTTATATATTTTACAAATATAGGAGAGTTATAGAAAACATTAGCTATTATTATCCCCTTCAGTGTGTATAGTATATTTAATTCTTTAATTATTGGAAGGTTAAATATAACTGAAAAAATTGTAACTATCGATATTACAGGAAAGAAAAATGGAATAAAGACTAATCCCTGTATAAATTTTGATAGAGTATCTTTATTATAAGCAGAATAATAAGCTGGAACTATTCCAACTATTAAAGCCATAATTGTAGAGTAAAATCCCTGCTTTATAGAAAAAGATATTATCTCTTGAATATAACTTTCCTTTAAAATTTCAAAACTTGATAGTTCAAAAAAATCTCTAGCAAAATAGTATATAGGAGCTAACCACAATACTCCATAAAGAAAATTTACTAAGAATCTCCCCAATTTTTTTTTCATTTTTACTCTCTCTTTCTATTTAAATTTACTTTTTTATAATTATAGCAAATTTTTATCTAGTTGACTATTCTTCCTCTTTTCTTTTTTTAGAATTTGTGATATCATCTAATATAAACTTGATTTTTAAAAAGGTGGATTTATGATATATTTTTTACACGGAGATACTGCTCCTTTGCAGATAAAATACGAAGAAATTTTAGATGAGATTAAAAGTAACAACCCCTCTATTCCAGAAAAAATTTTTGATGCCTCATTAGATGAGGTTACTCAATTTTTTGACTCTGTATCTACAAACTCAATCTTCTCTCCAAAAGAATTAGTAATTCTAAAGAGGGTAGAGAGCTTTAAAAATTTAGAGGGAATAGCAAAGTCCCTTAAGATGTATAATCTTACACAAAAAGAGATAATAATAATTTATGAAGAGTTCTTAAATGACTTTGGAAAGATAAAAAATCCAATTCCTAAAAAAACACTGGATAGTTTCAAAGAGATAGCAGAAATTATATGTTATAGAAAAGAGAATGAAAAAAAAGCTATAATTTTCTATCTTCAGCAAGAGTTAAATATTTCTGAATATGAAGCTGAAAAGTTTGTAGAATTAGTGGGAGATGACTTTTTCAAAGTTAAAAATGAAGCTGAAAAAGTAAAAAATTTCTTAGATGGAGAAACTTTTAATTTAGATAAAATAAAACCTCTCCTATCTATCAATGAAGACTTTAATTTAAAGACTCTTATTGAAAATTTTATTACCTCTAAAGCTAAAGATGATTTACTCCATTTTATAGCTAAAGAAAAATTACATTCTAATTTTATATATGGAATAGGAGATGAAATAATTTTATATCTAAAACTTTCTTCACTTGCTCAAAATGGTATTATAAACAAAAATCTCTCTTATAAAAAATTTAATGAGGGAATTTTTGAAGAGATTAAAGAATTTTTCCTTACTGAAAGAGGCTATCCTCATCCTTATACTCTTTTTTTGAAGCTAAAAAATATTGAACTATTTGAAACAGAATTTCTAAAGAAAAAATTAAAAGAATTAACATATTTAGAGTATAGTATTAAGAGTGGTAATATGGATATGGAAATAGGGGTAGAGGATTACATATTAGAATTTTTTAAAAAATAAATCAAGAATAACAGACATTGTTAAGAATATTTAGAGTAGCTTGGCGAAAATAAATATAAAAAACACTTCCTTTATAATTTAGAGAGATTTGGTGTTTTTTAATATCTTATAAGCTTTAGCTACTCTTTATTCTTTAAATAAAAGTTATTCTTGATTTATTTTTTTGAAAAAACATCTTAAAATATTTTATATATAACGTTAATTATAGGACTTTATTAATAAAAATTAACTACGATTATTTCAAATTCTACGAATAAAAAATTCTTTACTTACTATGATAAATATGATATACTATTAACCGACTATTTTTTTAAGGAGAGTTTTATTATGAAATTAAAAAATATTTTTATCTGTATTCTTATTTTTACTCTAAATATTATAAGTTATGCAGAATCTTCTATTCCAAAAGTTGAGTATAAAAAGATAGAGGTAAATAGTTTAGAAGATATAAAAAAATGGAAAGATTCAGATGAACTATATGTTTTTACTAAAATTAATATTGATTTAAGCAAACTATCCCCATTAAAAAAGAAAGATACTTTTGTAGATATTTTACTTCCCTCTATAAAGGTTGTTAATGCTGAGATAGAAAATAACAGAAATATAGCTAAAACACTTTCTCAAAAAACTACTCTTTCTGAAGAGGAAAAAAAATACGCTGAAAATCTTTTTAAGAAATATAGAGTTGAATATGGGGACTGGGAGAAACTATATTCTCGTCTTATTATTTATCCTACTTCACTGATTTTAACTCAAGGAGCTATAGAGAGTGGTTGGGGTACTTCTAGATTCTTTAAAGAGGGAAATAATCTATTTGGTATGTGGTCTACTAATCCAAATGAGCCAAGAATACCTGCTAAAGGAGTTAGAGAAAACGGATTTGTTCCTCATCTAAAAAAATATGATAGTGTAAAAGGTTCTGTTTCAGATTTTGTTTTAAATTTTTCTAGAAATAAAGCCTATACAAATTTAAGAAAATTACTTCGTGAAAATCAACCACCTCAAATTGTTGCTGAAGGACTTATTAACTATTCCGAAGAGAAAGAGAGATATGTAAAAAAAGTTATCAACACGATGAATTATAATGAATTTACTGAATTTGATACCCCTATTGAATAACCAGCATTTAATTATAAAAAACTACATCTAAATTCTAATATTAAATATATCATTTACTAAATCAGGACAAGGAAATATTAGTACAAGAATTATTCTTCCTACTTCTTGGATTAAAGAATTTGGAATTTCACAAGAAGATAGAGAAGTCTTTGTATATAAATTTGATGATGAGATTATTATAAGGAAAACTCCTTTGGATTTTGATAAAAAAGAAGCAATTAAATTAGCTATAAATGAAATAAAGAAAATTTTATTAGAAAAAAAATTTTTTATATTTTCTACAAAAATTGAAGTTGTTGAAAATATTCTTTTTCTATATTTTGATAAAGATAGTAATAATTATAAAAAATATTTTAATGCTATATTAGGTGGTTTAGATGATTGGAATGTTGATAATACAAATTTAATAAGTTTTAAAAATGAATTTTATTATTATACAAAAGCTTTAAATTTTTCTAATTTTGAAGAATTTGAAAAATATTTTAATTTAGAGGTAAAGTAAATGTGGATATGTAATAAGTGTGGTGGATTTTTTATAATTTATAAAAAAAGTGTTATTAAAGAAGAATTTAAAATAGATAAAGAAGGAAATGAAATTGATTTACCTTTAAAACATGAATTAATAGAAAATGAAGATGATGTTTCCTATATTTGTACAACTTGTGGAAGAATATATTTAAAATGTATTAGTAATATTAAAGAAATTGCAATTTGGAAAGAATAAAAAAGCAAGAGAATATTCTCTTACTTTTTTATTATAAAAATGGATTCATTGATTTAAAAATAAAAGGACTTATTATTATAATTGAAATTTGTGATAAATATATTAAAAATTTAATGAAAGTATATTTTAAATAATAATTATATTTCTCAAATTCTATATTATATTTTTTCATTTCATTATTTAATTTAATTATATTCTACTTATTTCAAATATTTAAAATTTCTTTAAATATTTCATTTACTCTATCATAATTTTCTAAATTTGAAATATGACCAGCATTTTCTACTAAAAATAATTTAGAATCCTTCACATAATTGGCCATTTCTCTAGCTTCTTCAAATGGTCTTGGAATATCATATTCTCCTGTGATAAATACAACTTGTATATCTATATTTTTCAAAATCTCTATTGCATTCTCTCTTCCAAAAATAATTCTTCCTATCTTTACAATCGTATCTATTTTTTCAGCAGATATATTTACCAAGTTAGCATAAAGTGTTTTATACAATTTAGTTCTTTTTTCAGAAACAATTGGCGAAAAAAACATCTCTGCTATTTTTTCTGCCATATTTTCTGGCACTTTTTTTATTAAGTCTATTGTATCAAGCATTGAAAAATACATCTTCTTCTTTTCTTCTGGTTCAATACCAACATATGAATCCATTATTACTATTTTTTTTATTTTTTCTTTATGATATTCATACATGTAAGGTGCCAACATTCCTCCAACAGAAAGACCAATATATATATATTTTTCTACTTCAAGTTCATCTATAAACTTCGTAAGTTCTTTTGCTAAATCTCTTAATGATATATTTTCTCTATCATCTAAAACACTAGATTGTCCATGTCCTGGTAAATCAATTGAAATACACTGATAATACTCTTTTAAAAATTTTATTTGAGGTTCCCACATATTTTTATCCCAAAGATAAGAATGAATAAAAACTAAAGTTTCGCCCTTTCCTTCACAACTATATGAAAATTTCATAAATCATCTCCTAACGTATTAATTTTTTATTTTATAAATACTCCATAATTGCTACTATTTTATTTTCGAAATATCTATTTTTTAATTATGTTTCTTTTATCTTGCATTAATTTTTCTAATTTCTTATATTCTCCCTCGGACAATTCCACAAACTTTTGGTACTATCCCCCATTGTCTTGACACCATTTGTAAATTTCAACGAAATATTCCATTCCAGTGGTATCTATTTCATCATCTCCAAGATTAATTAAAATTTTAGATGTAGTTTTTTTATTACTTATATGTTTTTTATATTTTTAATTATAGGATTTTATCTAGAATAGAATTAACATCTACTATATTTTCTAAATTAGATATATGACCTGCATCTTTTATTTTAAATAAGAGTGAATCTTTTTTTAAGTTAAACATTTCTTCAGACTCAGAAAAAGGTCTAGGTATATCATACTCTCCAGCTATAAAAACCATTGGAACTTCTACTGTTTTTAGTTCTTCCAAAAAATTTTTTCTATTATTTATAGCTTTTCCGATCTTTACAATCGTCTCTATCCTACTTTCTTCTATATTTATAAGTTTAGAAAAAAACTTTCTATATAAATCATGCTTTATATTTAAAAGTTGTTTTGAAAAAAATAAAGGAACTATCTCTTCTGCCACTCTACTAGATATTTTTTTATTTTTTTCTACTTGAGCTAAAATATTCGAATAAGAAATTTTAGTAACTTTCTTCTCTTCTCCTAAATAAGAATCCATTATTATCATTTTTTTTATTTTCTTTTTATCTATTCTATACAATGGTATTGCTAACATTCCACCAATAGATAATCCTATATAAGTATAACTACTTATATTTAAATTTAAAAGCAATTCAGATATAGCTAAAGAAATACTTGATATCACTTCGTTACTACCTATATTTTCTAAATTAGAAGAATCTCCATGTCCTGGTAAATCTATTGATATACATCTATATTTTTCTTTTAAATGTTCAACTTGAGGTCTCCACATCTCTTTATCCCAAAGGTAAGAGTGAACAAACACTATTACTTCACCTTTTCCTTCATCTATATACTCCAATTTCAATATTTTATTACCTACTCTTGCTTAATTTACATCATAGCTACCTGTTCTATGAGATTTTATAGCATTAGCACCTGCTTTAACAGGACCAATTATTGAAAAAGTTCCCCCTTTGCTAGAACTATTTTCAATTATTTTTTCTATATTTTTCTCATCTCTTTCTATATCTTTATTTTCCCTCTTTTCTCTATCAATAGTAATATTTCCATTATTACTTAAATTCTCTACTACAATAGCTGATGATGTAACTACTTTTTTATCTAATTTATCTGGCTATTGTTCCTGTAACTCCTATCTCTCCTGCTTGTCCTACAGATGCTACAATATCTACTCCTCCTTTTTTACTATTAGTATTTATATCTTCTAAATTTATATTATTACCTACTTCTATACTTCCTTTTGAAATCAAATAAAACTTATCTTCTAAAAAAAATCTTTCCCTTTTTTTCAAAATGACTTGATTTTCTTTCATATAACACCCCGCAGTTATAGTAAAATTAATTTCATATAATTCCTTCCATTTTTCCTTATAGTACTATATTTATTTCTAGGAAAGGTATTTTTTAGTTTTTTTAAAAACTTTTCACTATTCTACTATTTTAATTTGACATTTTTATGGCATACACTTGTAATTTTATTTTTCACAAAAATTTATTTATTTAAAAGCGTTTTATTTATATTATAAAGTTATATTATTAGAAATATAACAACTAAAATAGTACAATAAAAAAGAAGATAATTTTTGATATACTTATCTTCTTTTATAAATTATTTAAATTTTTTATAAACTATAATTATTTATTAAACTTTTCTTGTAAATTTCTAGCCATATCAGAGATTGAATCAGCTCCTACTATCTCACTAACAAGGCATACTCTCTGTGCTCCTTTAGCTATGATAGCATCTATATTATGTGCTTTTATTCCACCAATTGCTACAAAAGGCAAATCTAAATTTTTTACTGCATACTCAAGATACCCTAATCCTACTGGAGTCGTATCCTTAGTAGTTGTTGGAAATATTGGTCCTACTCCTATATAATCAACATTGGGATTTTTATAAGCTTCCATTCCCTGCTTTTCTGAATGAGTAGAAAGCCCGATGATTTTATTATCTCCTATAAGTTTTCTCACATCATCTGGGTGCATATCCTCTTGTCCTATATGAACTCCATCTGCATCTACAAGAAGGGCTATATCTACATTATCATTTACTATAAATATTACTCCATTCTTTCTACAAAGCTCTCTTATCTCTCTAGCTTCTTTTACCTTTTCTCTAGTATCTTTTGTTTTAGCCCTATATTGAACTATTTTTATTCCACCTTTTATCATCTCTTCTACACAGAAGTAGTTACTTCTTCCATTAGAAAAATTATCTCCTGTTATTCCATATATTCCCTTAGGAATCTCTATTCTATTTCTCATTGTATAGCTCCTTTAAGATTACTTCTACTACTTTGCTAGCTACTATATTTACCTTATGTGAATAAGTTTTATATTCTGAAACATCACTTTTCATATCTCCCACTATATAGAGGTTTTTCATTCTCTTTACTATCTGTACACTTGAGGAATCTATCCCACCTATCCCAGATACTGTTATTAAAAGTTTCTTTCCATCAAAAACCTCTTCAAGTAAAAGAGCCTTATACTCCTTTTTATCAAACCCATCTACTACTATATCACAATCTTTGAAAAACTCTCTCATATTCTCTTTTTCAAATTTTATTACTTCAACCTCATAATTACCCTGTGAGATTTTGGTAAGATTTTCCTTTAGAGTTTCAGATTTATATTTTCCTATCTGCTCTTCAAAGTAAAACTGTCTATTGAGATTGGATTTTTCTATTCTATCAAAATCTCCAAATTTTAGATTAGTAATTCCGCTTCTAACTAGATGCATAGCCACATTTGAGCCTATCCCACCTGTACCAGCTATACCTATTTTCATAATAATGTCTCCCAATCTTTATACTTAGGTTCTAATCCTCTTTTTCTAATAGCTTCTACTATCTCTTCTACACTTCTATTGTCAGTTATATCAAATTGAGCTGTTGATTCATTTTCGTGTGAATAACCACCTACTTCTGTTTTTGAACCTGCTGAAAATTTAGTAATTCCTAGTTGTAATAGATTATCTCTCATATAAGCACTCTCTCTAGTTGATAGAGTTATTCCTGCTGTTGGTTGGAAAATTCTATTGGCTAATATTATCTGTACAAAGGTAATATCATCAACAGCATAACTATCTTTTAAATTCCCTTCTGCTTCATTTACTCTAGGGAAAGAGATACTAAACTCACTATTTGGATAATTATCTATAAGGTATTTCAGATGCAATCCTGTCTTAAAAGCATCACTTCTTATATCTCCAAGTCCCAATAGTGCTCCTATTCCTATTGTTCTTAATCCAGCTTTAGCCCCTCTCTCTGGAGTATCCAATCTATATCTGAAATTTTTTTTCTCTCCAGATAGATGCACCTCTGCATATCTTTTTTCATCATAAGTCTCTTGATATACAGTAAGTCCATCTAATCCATCTTCTGCTAAATATCTATAATCCTCTTCATCTAATGGCATTACTTCAATAGATACAGATGAGAAATATTTTTTCAATACATCTATTCCACCTTTTAAATACTCCTTATCTACTAACCCTTTAGCTTCTCCTGTTAAAAGAAGTATATTTTCTATTCCAGATTTTGCTATCTCTTTAGCTTCTCTTTCTATCTCTTCAAACTTCATATGTCTTCTTATTATATGATTTTTTTTAGAAAATCCACAATAGATACAATTACTAGTACAATAGTTAGAAACATATATTGGAAGATATAGTCCTATTACATTTCCAAAATATTGTCTTGTTAACTTATGTGCTCTTTGAGCCATTTTTTCTATATGATTTTTTGCTCTAGGAGATAAAAGATTTAGATAATCATATACAGATAATTTATCTTTCTCTATGCTTTTTAATATCTCTTCATCAGTTACAGAATTAAAATATCCCTCAAAATCAAAATCTTTCCATTTAACTAGTTCATCATAGTAACTCATTCTACTCACCTCTAAATAAAAATCCTGTAAGTGGTGATGAAGCACTAGCATATTTTTGTTCCTCTGCTAGTTGAGCTAAGAAAGCTTCTCTTCCAGCTTCTACCGCTAGTGCAAAAGCTCTTCCCATTTTAACTGGGTCTTGTGCTGTGGCAATAGCTGTATTTACAAGTACAGCATCACATCCCATCTCCATAGCTATAGCTGCATCTGATGGTTTCCCTATTCCAGCATCTACTATGATAGGTACTCTATTATTTTCTAATAACATCTCTACAAATGGTTTTGTAAGTATCCCTCTATTTGAACCGATAGGAGAACCAAGTGGCATAACTGCTGCTGCCCCAGCATCTTCTAATCTTTTAGCTGTTATCAAATCGGGCATAATATATGGTAGTACTATAAATCCCTCATCAGCTAAAACTTTTGTAGCTTTTATTGTTTCACTATTATCTGGCATAAGATATTTACTATCATTTATTATCTCAATTTTTATAAAATCTCCGCATCCAGCTTCTCTAGCTATTCTTGCTATTTTTATAGCTTCTTCTGCTGTTCTAGCCCCTGAAGTATTAGGTAACAGTGTTATATGTTTTGGAATATAGTTTAGAATATTCTCCTTTGGATTTTGGAAGTTTATTCTTCTAAGTGCCATTGTTATAATTTGAGAACCACTAGCTTCTAACATAGGAGCTACTAAATTTTTATCAGCAAATTTTCCTGTTCCTGTAAGCAATCTACTACTAAACTCTTTTCCTTTTAAAATAAATTTTTCCATCTTTTCCTCCAATTATATTGTTAGTATCTTTTACTAGCAACTCATTCTCTCTTTATAGTTTAATAAATTTCTCTTTTTATCTTTAAATTTTCACAATTTTGTCCTATATTATCAATTATAAAACTATCCTCCAGAAACGAAAGATAAAACTTCTAGATGATAATCTTCAGCTATTTTTTCTGTTTTCCAATCATTTTTTTTCACTATTTCATCATTTACTAAAACAACAGCTCCAGATAAATCTATATTCCATTTTACTGATAATTCATTAAGTAACTCTTCCACAGTGATACTATCTTTTGAAATCTCATATTTTTCCCCATTTAAAATAATATTCATATTATCACCTTAATCTAAAATTTCATTACATCTCTTCATTGGACATAGATCTCCACACATTGTACAAACCTCTTCTTCAATAGGTTTTGAAGATTTTCTATACTCTTTTGCTTTTTCTGGGTCTAGACACTCTTCAAACATTCCATTCCAGTTTAATTCCCCTCTATGTTTACTCATTCTATTATCCCAATCTCTAGCTCCTTTTATTCCCTTAGCTATATCTGCTGCATGTCCAGCTATTCTTGAAGCCATAATTCCCTCTTTCATATCTTCTAAAGTTGGAAGTCTTAAGTGTTCAGCTGGAGTTACATAACATAGAAAATCTGCTCCATTAGCTGCAGCAATAGCTCCACCAATAGCAGCTGTTATATGGTCATATCCAGGTGCCACATCAGTTACTAATGGTCCAAGTACATAGAAAGGTGCATTATGACAAAGTTTTTTCTCGATTTGCATATTAGTAACTATCTCGTGCATAGGGATATGTCCAGGTCCCTCTATCATCACTTGTACATCTTTTTCCCATGCTCTTTTTGTAAGTTCTCCTAGTATTATCAACTCTTGAATTTGAGGAGCATCAGTTGAGTCAGCTATACTTCCTGGTCTTAATCCATCTCCTAAGCTTAATGTAACATCATATTTTCTACAAATTTCAAGTAATCTATCATAGTGCTCATAGAAAGGATTTTCTTTATCATTTAATATCATCCATTGAAAAAGAATAGAACCTCCTCTACTTACTATCTTTGTAAGTCTTTTATTATTTTTTAATCTATCTACACAAGTTCTATTTAGTCCTGCATGTATAGTTAAGAAATCTATTCCATCTTCACAATGCATCTCTACTACTCTAAACAGATCTTCTACACTCATATCTTTTATATTTTTTCCTAGTTTTGCTACTGCATCATACATAGGAACAGTTCCTAACATAACTGTCGATTTTTCTACTAGCTCTTTTCTAAATTTTTGTGTATCTCCGAAAGTACTCAAATCCATTATAGCATCTGCTCCATACTCAATAGCTTTTTGTACCTTTACCATCTCCCCACAGTAATCACAACAATCTTCTGATACCCCTAGATTTACATTTACTTTTGTTCTTGTCCCCTCTCCTACTGCTCTTGGATATATGTTTTTATGGTTTTTATTTGCTGGAATTACTATGCTCCCTTTAGCTATCTTTTCCATAAGCTCTTCCTTGCTCATTTTCTCATCTCTAGCTACTATTTCCATCTCCTTAGTAAATATTCCTTTTTTTGCTGCTTCCATCTGTGTTGAATACATATTTCCTCCTAAATCTTTCTCTAATTTTTCTAATAAAAAAAGCTCTGTACCAATGTACAGAGCTATAATTATACTGATTAATAAAAATCCAGTAAAACATATTGCTTCCCTACGCTGGTATTATCCATATCAGGTTCTAAGGGTCAAGATTTCTCTTTCTCAGCCTAACGGCTCCCCTAGCAATCAACTATTCAATTTTTCTATCCTTACAAGCAAATTATATACTTGTAATTTTATTTTGTCAAGATAATTTTTTATTTGTGTTCTGCTTTCTTTCCTCTAAGATATCTATCTATCTCAGCTGCTGCTTTTTTCCCAGCTTCCATAGCTAATATAACAGTAGCTGCTCCTGTTACAGCATCTCCTCCAGCAAAAACTCCCTCTCTTGAAGTTTTTCCATTTTTATCTGTCTCTATCCCTTTCCATCTAGTAGTTGTTAAATCTTTAGTTGTATCAGCAATCAATGGATTTGGAGAAGTTCCCAGTGACATAATGACAGTTTCTCCCTCTAATATAAATTCACTTCCATCTATTACAGAGAATTTTGCTCTTCCACTTTCATCTGGCTCACCTAATTCCATTCTTACACACTTAACCTCTTTTACCCAACCTTTTTCATCTCCAATTATCTCTATTGGATTTACTAAAAATTGGAATTTTACTCCCTCTTCTTTAGCATGATGTATCTCTTCACGTCTTGCTGGTAATTCTGCCTCTCCTCTTCTATATAGCACAGTTACATCTGCTCCTAATCTCTTTGCTGTTCTAGCTGCATCCATAGCTACGTTTCCTCCACCTACAACAAAAACTCTCTTTCCTATTTTTATAGGAGTAGCATAATCCTTTCTATTAGCTTTCATTAAGTTTACTCTTGTTAAAAACTCATTAGCTGAAATTACTCCATTATAATTTTCTCCTGGAATATTCATAAATCTCGGAAGTCCTGCTCCACTTCCTATAAATACAGCAGAATATCCCTCTTTATCTAATAAATCATCTACAGTAAAAGTCCTTCCTACAAAAGTATCAGTATGTACCTTTACTCCTAAAGAGTATAATTTCTCTATCTCTTTATCTACTACTTCTTCTTTTGGAAGTCTAAACTCTGGAATACCATAACTCAATACTCCACCAAGTTTGTGTAATGCTTCATATACAGTTACATCATAACCAAGCTTTGCTAAATCTCCAGCAGCTGTAAGTCCAGCAGGTCCTCCACCAATTATAGCTACCTTTTCCTCTCTTTTCTCCTCTACTTCTACCTTTGTATTATTTCTAATAGCCCAATCTCCTACAAATCTCTCTAGTTTTCCAATAGATACAGGCTCCCCTTTTATTCCTAAAATACACTTTCCTTCACATTGAGTTTCTTGAGGACACACTCTTCCACATATAGCTGGTAGATTAGAGTATTTTGAAATTACTTTACTAGCTCCCTCTATATTCCCTTTCTTTATCTCTTGAATAAAAGCTGGTATATCTATTGATACTGGGCACCCTTTTACACATAGTGGATTTTTGCAGTTTAAACATCTTTGTGCTTCTTTTTGTGCTTCTTCAAGATTATATCCATAGCACACTTCATAGAAATTTTTATTTCTCTTATCTGGGTCTTGCTCTCTTACAGGAACCCTTCCTTTTATTTCAGATAAGTCACTATGCATAGGACAAGAATCATTATGATGTGTCTCTCCATCTTCTATCTCAAGAATATTTCTTCCCTCTGTAGTTTTATACATCATCTGTCTTCTCATTGCTTCATCATAGTCTACCTTATCTCCATCAAACTCTGGTCCATCTACACAAGCAAATTTTACTTTACCATCTATTGTAACTCTACAAGCTCCACACATTCCTGTTCCATCTACCATAAGTGGATTTAAACTTACTGTATTTGGCAGATTATACTCTCTACATTTCATAGAGGCAAATTTCATCATTATCATAGGTCCAATTACAATAGCATGGTCATATTTTTTATTCTCTTCTTTTATTAGTCTATCTATTACATCAGTTACTCTTCCGTGTATTCCATAGCTTCCATCATCAGTACAGATATAAAGATTATTTGCTACCTCTTTCATCTCTTCTTCTAATATTAATATATCTTTGCTTCTAGCTCCAACTATTACATCTGCTTCTATTCCATTTTCCTTAAACCATTTTACTTGTGGATAGATAGGGGCTGTACCTACTCCTCCAGCAACAAATAGATATTTTTTTGTTTTTAATTCTTCTAGTGGTATATGTAAAAATTCACTTGGTTGTCCCAATGGACCTACTACATCTTGAAAATACTCTCCCTCATTGTAGCTTGCCATCTTTTTTGTTCCCTCTCCAACTACTTGGAAAACTATTGCTACACTTCCCACCTCTCTGTTATAATCACAAATAGTAAGTGGTATTCTCTCCCCTTTTTCATCAGTTTTTACAATCAAAAATTGTCCTGGCTTTGCTCCATTTGCTAAATCTTTTGCCTCAATATCCATATAACAAATCTCTTTAGTTAACCATTTTTTCTTTAAAATTTTATACATAAGTACACTCCTTTTTCCAGTATATATTTTTATATAGTGATTTTATATTATCCTTTATTTTACCCCAATAACTTCTCAATTTCAAATAAAAGTTTATCTAATTTCTCTTTTCTTTTTTCATCTAACTCATCATATCTATTATTTATTCTTCTATATAAGCTATCTAGTCTATCAATGTTATAACTTGAAATCTCTATACTATTTTTCTCTTTTACTTCAATAGCTTCATTGCTCTTCTTCAGCATATCTAACATCTTTTTATATGTCAAATTTTCACTATTTTTCTCTAGTTCTGGCAATACTGAATCCTGTTCCTTATACAGTTGCTCTATACTTCTCACTGGCAGTATGGCTATTATTTGTTTTACTACATCAGCTTTACTTTTCTTAAATAACTCATATCTCTTTCTAAGTCTTAGAGCTGTATCTTTTTTATATCCATTAAACTCTAAATATTTTAAATATAATCCATCAGGACTTCCTTTTCTTCCAAGCTCTTCAAAAACTTCTGTAAGATTTTTACCAAGCATAATGATATTATTTCCTTGAATTTTTAACATCTCTAAGGATTTATTTTTCAAATACTCTATTAATTCTATATCATTAGTTAAATTTCCAAACACAGAATCTTCTATTACAAAAATCTCTTTAATATCTTTTTTACTATTCTTTTCATTTACTACAATCGGCTTCTCTTCTTTTTCTACACTCTCTTTTGTCTTCTTCCTTTTTGCCATCATAGCTTGAAATCTTTCTTCTGCTGTACTCATTTTTCCTCCTGCTCTACATCTCCATTATTATATCTAGCAAACTATTTTGTGCTTCCTCTACAGATTTTGCCTTGCTCTCCCATACAGTTTTACCTTTTTTCACAAGGCTTTCTATAAGTGAAGTTTCTTTAATTGGCTCTGGGAATAATACATCTGTATCTTCTAACATCATCTTTAATTTATTTAAAATATCTTTTTGTGTAACAGTTGGTCTATATAAATTTACTAATATAGCATGTATCTTCTCTACTCCTGCCTCTTCTATTACATTGATTACCCCTTTTAATGTAGGAATGTCACAGAAAGCAGGTATTATTATTTTATCAGAACATTTTACAAATTCAGTATCTATCTTCATAGTAGGAATACTATCTATCAATACATAGTCATACTCTCTTTTTAGATGCTCTATAAAAATTGGTAATTTTTCTAAAAATCTCTCTGTAAAAACTGAACTCTCCAAAGGAATAAAATCTAAATTTTTTCTTAAATTAATCTTATCTCCTTTTCCAGTCATTACCCAACTTCTAAGTCCCTTTTTTAACTCTACCCTCTCTTGCTTTTCCTCTGGGATTGTAAAATCAATTATATTATTTTGAGAGTCTGAAGTTAAAATTATTACCTTGCTTCCTTTCATTGTAAGTCCATGAGCTAATTGAACTGTAAGAAAAGTTTTTCCTATTCCTCCTTTATTTACCTTTAGAGTATATACTTTTCCTACTCTTTCCTCTCTATCTATTGTAACTATTCCATCTCCTGTTGTTATATTCACATCATTACTCTCTTTAGTAATTTTTAATGTATCCACTACACCAAAGGGAATATTAAGTTTTGCTACATAATAATCTTTATCTTTATATACTTTACTAAAATTTATACTTACATTTTTTCTATAATTAATTAAATTTCCATGAATATCTTTTTCTTCTACTTCATCTTCACATCTACCTTTAGTTAGGGTAATTATTCTATTACTCATAGAAAAAACTATCTCATTTTCCTCTTTGTTTACATCAAGAGCCTCTGTTATACTCCTATCTATTGTCAACACTGCATTATTAAAACTTCCATTTTTTTTATAAAATAGTCCTACCTTTTTTTTCATTTGCAACTCCTTTTATAAAAAACTAAGTCGCATGCATGCGACTTAGTTAGTTTTTGTTATAGATATTTTATCATATTTTTGGTATGAATTCAACTGTTTTAGATTTAAATTTATATTTATATAAAAATCAAGTTTTTAACTATCTTTACTGCTTATAATTTGATATTCTCGTTTCTAATTTTATTCTTAAAAAAACGACCTCGTAAAATACCTCTAAAAAGCTTTTTAAAAACTTTTTGATATAAAACTATGACTAAAAAATATGCCTCTCTAAGACCATAAAATCACTCTAAAAAAGGCCACCTCAAACCAGCTATTTTAGCTAGTTCAAAGTGGCTAATTTTTTGACTAATAACAATTTTTAGTTAACATTTTATATTTCATCTAAATTATCTCTTATATTTAAAATATTTAGCAGCTTGAATAATAACAGTTGGAATAAATGCTAATCCATAGATAGCTAATAAGTCATTCATCCCTAAAGGAGCTACTTCAAATACTCCATGTAAAGCTGGTATCATTAAAACTCCACTTAATAATACAAATCCTATTAAGAAAGCAACAACTGAGAATGGATTGCTCATAAATCCAAGTCCAAAAATCGAACTATTTCCTCTACAGTTAAATCCATGGAATAATCTTGCTAAACATAGTACAGCAAAAGCCATTGTACTTCCTTTAAGAGCATCTTTCATCTCTCCATATCCTAAATAGAATCCTGCCATTACAAATATAGCTATCAATAATCCCTCTCCTAAAATTCTACTAGAAAGTGCTTGAGTAAGAATTGGTTCTTTAGGATCTCTTGGCTTTTCTTTTAAAACCTCTCCATGTGATGGTTCCATTCCAATAGCTATAGCTGGTAAACTATCTGTAAGTAAATTTATAAATAATAGATGCACTGGAGCAAATATTACTGGTAATCCAGCAAATGATGAATAAATTACAGCTAATATAGCAGCAGTATTTCCAGAAAGTAAAAATCTTATTGAGTTTTTAATATTAGCATAGATATTTCTTCCAGTTGTAACAGCTTTAACTATTGTAGAGAAATTATCATCAGCAAGTATCATAGAAGCAGCATCTTTAGAAACCTCTGTTCCAGTTATTCCCATAGCTATTCCAATATCTGCCCTCTTTAATGCAGGAGCATCATTTACTCCATCTCCAGTCATAGCACAAATTTTTCCTAGTGATTGCCAAGCTGTTACTATTCTTATTTTATGTTCTGGAGAAACTCTAGCATATACAGATGTATGAGCAACTTTTTCTTTTAACTCTTCATCTGACATTTTTTCTACCTCTACTCCTTCAAGAACATTATCTCCTTCTTGATAGATTCCAATCTCTTTAGCTATTGTTCTAGCTGTAACTTTATGATCTCCAGTTATCATTACAGGTTTAATTCCAGCCATTATACATTTTTCTACTGCCTCTTTTGATTCAACTCTTGGTGGATCTATCATACCTACTAGACCAACAAAGATATATCCATTTTCATCATCATGACAAATATCTTTTTCACACTCTAATACTTTATAAGCATAAGTTAGTACTCTAAGCCCTGTTTCAGCAAACATAGTATTTATATTTTCTATCTCTTTTATATCTTCAGGAGTTATCTCTCTTATCTCACTTCCATGAATGATAGATTTTAATCTTGGAAGTAAAGAATCTAAAGCTCCCTTAGTAAACATTATTATTTTATCATCTATCTCATGAACAGTACTCATAAGTTTTCTATCTGAGTCAAATGGTATCTCTGATATACGTGGATATTTTTCTTTTAACTCTTTATATCCTACACTATATTTTTCAGCAAGATTTATTAAAGCTATCTCAGTAGGATCTCCTACTTCAGTAGTAGCGTCATTACATAATACTGATTCTTTTAAGATAATATCTTCAGCTAATCTTGTAGAATCTAATCCACTATCTTCTAAAACTCTTCCACTTACATAAACTTTTTTTACAGTCATCTTATTTTGTGTAAGTGTTCCTGTCTTATCAGAACATATTACTCCTACACAACCTAAAGCTTCTACAGATTTTAAATTTTTAATAATAGCATTCTCTTTAGAAAGTTTTTGAGTACCTATTGCCAATACAATAGTAACTATTGAGCTAAGTGCCTCTGGTATAGCAGCAACTGCTAAAGCCACAGCAAACATTAACGAATCTAATATATTTACACCATGGAATAAGTTCATTACAAATATTATTCCACATAATATAATTATACCTATTGATAATTTTTTACCAAAGTTATCTAATGAAACTTGTAATGGAGTAGTTTTTTCTTTTGTTGACTCTAATAATTTAGCAATTTTTCCAAGCTCTGTATTCATACCAGTAGCTGTTACTAATACTACTCCTCTTCCATAGCTTACTAAACTTCCAGAAAAAACCATATTTTTTTGGTCTCCTAATGCTAGCTCTTCAGCCACAATTACATCACTTTTTTTCTCTACTCCTTCAGATTCTCCAGTAAGAGAGCTCTCATTTACAAGTAGTGAAAAGCTATCCAATACTCTACCATCAGCAGGTACTAAATCTCCAGCTTCTATAAAAATAATATCCCCTGGAACTATCTCTTCTGATGATAACTCAACTTTTTCACCATTTCTTAAAACCTTTGTTTTAGGAGAAGATAGAGATTTTAAGCTATTAATTGATTCTTCAGCCTTGATATGTTGAACAGTACCAAGTATAGCATTAATTACTATTACCACAAGAATAACTATTGTACTCTCTATATTTCCAGATATAGCAGAAATAATAGAAGCAATTATTAGAATGATTACTAAAAAATCTTTAAACTGTGATAAAAAAACTGCTAGAGTACTTATCTTCTCCTCTTCATTTAGTTGGTTCTTACCATACTTTTTAACTCTTTCCTTCACCTCTTGACTATTCAGTCCATTTTCAGTTACTTGAAGTTCTTGTAAAACTTCCTCTTTTGATTTTGAAAAATAGTTTTTCATAAATCCTCCTTTTATAATTTTATTTTATATTTACTTAATTAATAAAAAAAGACTTTTAATACGAAGTATATAAACTCCGTACTAAAAGTCTTGTTACCACTTGGGTATACAGTACCAGAAAGTCCTAGACTCCGTGATGTTGATACTATATTTTCAACTACTCCCTCTTAATACAAATATCTTTTTCTATTTACTTAAATAATAATATCATAACTTTTATTAAAAGTCAAGAAGTTTATCCTATCTTCCCCAGATAATTTTTCTCTAAATTTGTTACTTTTATAATTTTATCAAATCCTTATTTTTACAGTGTTTGAAAGATTTTTTTAAATCAGTTTTTTCTAATTTGTGTTCTATTTGTGTGCTACCGAATGAAACCCTATTGATTTTTAGCAAGTTTAAATTTAATTTTTTTAAACATACCTAAATTATTTATAAATCAGCTTTTCATACACTACATCTAACTTTTTTTCAATTCTATCTGTAGTTTCTTTTTGTTGCTGGGATAAATTTAGCATTTGCTCTTGAGTTGCTGATAAAGCTACTTTTCTTTCCAGCTCCGCTATTTTTTCATCCTGCATTTTATTTTTTAAGTCTATCAACTTTAATTCTGTATCTAGTCTAGCATTCAATGAATCAAAATTTTTAGTGATTTGATTCTTCAACTCTCCAAACTCTTCTAAGGTTTTATTCTTATTAGCCAGTGAGCTCCCCATAATTGATACTACTCCAGTTATAAGAACTGTAACAATTGTGGATAGTGCATTATCTTTAATTTTCTCCCACATCTTTTTCCCCTTTCAATTTCCCGAATACTATCTCATATAGCTCGTCATCTGCCTTGGATTTAGTTTGTTTTACTAAAACACCTAACCCCCAAATAACTATCTTTTCAACTACTACTGCCGATAAATATTTTACAGCCATAGCTTTAATAAACTTAGCTACAATTCCCCACATATTCACTCACCTCTGTATAGCTTTATCTCTCTGCCTCTTCTCGCAACTAAAACTGGTAATACTTTTCCTCCACCTTTTCTCCACATTTTCCAAGCCTCTTCTACATCTTTCATATCTGCTCCTGCATTTATTCTTTTAACTACTGTTGAATTTGCAAAAGCATTAGTTCCTATATTGAAGGCTAGGCTTACTAATGCATCAAATTGATTTTGTTCAATAGGATATTTGATACTTTTATTGACTACATCTTCAATTCTTTTTAAATCAGATTTTAAAAGTTCAATTGCTTCTACTCTTGATATCTCCATTCCGGGCACTACATTTTTTCCTGTATGCCCTATCCCTATTGTTAAAATTCCAGCCTGGCATTTGTAAGCTTTTAATTTTATTCCACCTTCTTCCTTAATCAAAAATTCTATTCCTTTATCTGATATTTTCATTATTTATCAACTCCTTTTTTATCAGTTATAACTGACAAAAATATTATTTTAGGTAATTTTATAAGTTATACTTGATAACTTATAAAAAACGACCTCGTAAAATCGTTTTTAAGGCACGTCAAAAGTAAAAGAGGTAATTAAAGTATGACTAGGATATTAGAAAAATTTGTTAAATCTATTTTTAAATTTTTCTAAGGCATCAGATGGCTTAGGAATAACTATTTCCTCTTCTTTAATTTCTTCTAAAGCAGTTGCTTTGAAAACTGTTTCATTTTGCTCTTCAGGAAATAATACTTTTTCTGCATTATCCATAAATTCATTATAATCATCTAAAACATGAGCATCTTCCATCTTATCTTTTCCTCTTGGAGTATCTAACTTTTTATACTCTTCATATTGCTCTCTTAATTCTAAGATTCCTTCTTCTCTTTCTACAACTCCTCTTAATACTTTTACTTCTTCTTTTGTTAACATAATAAATCACTCCTTTTTTTATTTTGAATTAAATTTATTTTTAAAAGTTTCTAATGCTTTACTTGCCTGTGGTATATCTATTTCTTTTTCATTTAAAGTTATAGTTCTAGCTCTTACTTGTTTTTGCTCTTGTAGTGAATACATCAAAGTTCTAAGCTCTATCATCATAGTTACATACTCTTCTGAAAGAGCTGGGTCTTGTAATTCCATTTCTTTTATAGTTGATGGAGTATCCATTCCTTCGTACTCTCTATACTGAGCTTGAACTCTATCATAATCAGTAGTTAAGTCTATCCAAATATGATTTTCCTTATCCCAGTCATTAACAAGATATTCAGGAGGACAAGGAACTGTAATAAGTTCTTGTTTTTCTTCATCTATATATTGTCCTGGTTCTAGTATAATGATATTTTCTTTGAATATTACTTCATTTTCAGAGAGTTTTCTTTGTCCTCTTTGGTATTTTTCATACTCTGTTGCTTCTCTAATTATATTTCCCTCATCTATTGAGATATAGAAAGGGATATCTTTTCCAAAATGACTATATACCTCTTTTTGAAAATATTGATTAGGATTTTTTAAAGGTTTTGGAAACACTGCTATTACTTGAGATTTATGGAACTTATCAGCATAAGCTTTATCTAAATAGAAGTATTGTTTTTCAGGGTCTACCTCAACTTCTTCATCAAAATCACTTTCTACTTCTTGAATTTCTTCTGATAACATTCTAGGTGCTATTTCTTCTAACTCAATAAGTTCTTCAATATTATCTAAAGATTCATTATATTTGAATTTATGAGGAATATCTATCCCTTCATAGATTAGTATTTCTTGAACATTAAAACATTTTTTTCTTGCTTCAAGCTCTTCTTGACTTATTTCTATTTCAGATACAGCAATACATTTTGCTATACCTTGTTTTGCTAAAATTTTATCTAAATAAAATAACATTTTATCAACTCCTTTTTATAATTTAAAATGTTTGGGTATTTAAAAATTTCTGTCCATTTAAAGTAGGAGATATCTACTTAACTACTAATTCTACTAACCCATCTAGTATCTTTTTAGGCACTACTTGGCAGAAAATAGAAGGTAGATTTCTACTTGGTACTTCAGGAAGTGGAGCTAGTAAACAGACTGGTGGTAGTAACTCTAAGACTATTGCTCAAGCTAATTTACCAGCTGTAAAAATTCAACTTGATAGTTTTTCTCTTTCAAGAGGTACTATGGAAATTACTGGTAAACTAGGTATTGAAACCTCTGATAATATAAGTGGAGCTTTTTATAAAAGTGATGGTGGTACAAACTTAGAAAGTGGTTGGGCTTGGAAAAAAACTACTCAATTTCAAGCTTCAAGAGCATGGACAGGAACTACCAATACAGCTCAACCTCAAACTGTTAATTTAGGAAGTGGACAAGCTCTTGACATTACACCAGCCTACTATACAGTTCATATGTGGTTAAGACTAACTTAATCTTTTCCAAAATTTTAAAGTAATGTAATTAGGTTGAATATTTAAAGGGGTTCCACTTCCTAAAGCTTCTGTTTGTAATGTGAAACTTCCTGTAGTTCCATTTCCACTATTTGAAGTTTTTGCAAGTGTTGGAACTGTTCCAGAACTAGTTATTCTATACATCTCATAAGAACCATCATTTAATCTAAAAGCTGGATAATTTGCACTTCCTACACTTGAACTCCCAGAAGCATTAGCAAATGTATAATGAAAGTGGCTATTAATAGTTGCTGTTGCACTTGTAGTATTAATTTTAATATTAGGCAAGTTATCTTTTGCTATTGTAATAGAATTACTACCACCAGTTTGAAGAGCTGTATTCCCAGTTTGAACATATTTTCCAGCTGAGATAAGCTCCCAAGTGGTACCTAAATAAAGACTTGTAGGATTAGTTTCATTCCACATTGGAAGTACTGAACCTATGGGAAAAGGACAGAAATTTTTAAATGTCTCGCTAATTCCTTCAATTAAAGGATTATAATATCCCATTAAAGCAGCTACAAGAGCATCAATACTATCATAATCTACTAACTTTTTCCCAATAGATTTTTCTAATGCCATAGTATCTATTTCATTTATCTCTAATTGTTGTTTAACTAAGTTTATTTTTTCTTTTAAACTCATTATCTATCAACTCCTTAAGCCTTATATTTATCAATAATGGCTTGTGCTTCTTCTTCAGTCATTGTATTGTTTAATGCTGTTTCTACTGTTGTTGCTTTTGATAAAGCACTCTCAGCTGTACTTTTAGCTGTATTAGCTGTTTGACTAGCTGTTCCAGCTTGTTGTAAAGCTGAGTCACTATCAGTAGCTGCTTTATTCCATTTAGTTTTTTCTGCATCTGTTACAAATCTATGACTTGTATCCTCAGTTATCATAGAAGCTGGATGACTAGATGGATGAGTATAATTATTAGCTCCAGCTTGGATACCATCTAATTTTTTCTTGTCTTCCTTACTCATTAAACCATCTGAACTTTGAGTAGCATTTCCAGGTAAAAATAAATCTCCTAATGCTTGCCAATCATTAACTTCTTCAGCTTCATAAATTAACATAGTATTCTTATTTTGATAAGTTGGCTCCTGAGTTACTATTACATAGTATCCTTCTTTTGGAGATGGAATGGCAGCTTCTAAAGCTTCTAAAGTTTCATATACTCCCTTCCAAGCTAATCCACTAGCAAATGTATTTATTGCTGCTGTTAATTGCTCTTGGGATACTTTATCATTCCAAGTTTTTTTCTCTTGAGAACTTACAAATTTTTTGCTATCTGTCTCTGTTACTTGATCAGCACTATGTGTATGAGAGGATTCAGCTTTTGTTTTTATTAGTGTTATAACTTCTTTAGCTAATAAATCATAAGCAACCTCATCTATTATTTTCTTTCCACTTGCTAAAATTTCAGCTACTCTTGTATCTAAATTTTCCATTTATATCACTCCTTGTTTTGATTTTTATATTTATCAATAATGGCTTGAGCTTCTTCTAAAGTAATAATATCCTTTTGCATATCATCTTTAAGTTGGTCCGCATACTCTTTTAATTCATTTTTAGAATTTTTTAAAATCTCATATAACTCATCTACTATATCTTTTACATATTCTTTTTCATCACTAGGTAATAAAGGCTCTAGAAATTCCCAATCTTTTTTTTCAACAACATGAAAATATACTTCTTGAATACTACCTACTATCTTTCCTCTATCAGAACTTCTTAATACTAATCTACAATATACTTTTCCAAATCCCTGTAATATTTCATTTGGAATATCAATATCTATATTAGTATTTATTGTACTATCTATTTCTTTCTCAACTACATAAGGTTCAGTAGGATTATTAGAACTACAAAATACAGCTCTAAGATTACCCTGAAAATTTTCTAAATTTTTTAAATTTATTTTTAGAATTCCTATTCCATAATCTCCTTGGAGGAAAAATATAGGATAAAAATTTACATTTTTTAGAATATCCCAATATACAATCATTTCTTTCAAAATTATCATTCCTCCTTAATTTTATATTTTTCTACCAGTTCCTGCATTTCTTTTGATGTTGTTCTTTCAAAATTTTCATCTATAATTTCAAGATTTTCAGTTATATTTTCCAATACTCTAACACTATCATTTCTCTCTGGAAGATTCATATTTAAATTTTTAGAAACTCTCATTTAATCCCTCCTCCTCTTTAAGTTAAAATTGGTTCTTCATATAATTGCTGCCAAGTATACTTTTCTAATTGTTCCCAAGTAAAAGGCTCTAATTCTCCCCAAGTTCTATATCTGTACTTAATATCATAAGTCAAATGAGCAGGTTTATTTATATCTACCATTTGTCTAAAGTTATCAATATTTGGTGGAGTTCCTATCATACTTGTGAATTGAATTATAAAATTATATAAAGCAAATTGCTGTTCTACGGCTATTTCTCCATTAGTAAAAATATTTGCTTGTTCTTCTAAAAATTGCTCAGTACAACTTTGATTAGAGTTAATAGTATAGATTATCCTTTCTATTCTGTCTTGTAGTGTCCAAGTAGTTTCTTGAGATAAACTTAGCCATTTTTCCCAAACGGGGACTGTAAACTCGTTAAACATTATTGGGATTGCATAGGAAATAAAATTTTCTACTGTCATATCTAATTTAGCATCTTCTTTTTGAAGAGCATTAAAAAAAGCAACTAAAAATCCATTTCTAGCTGCTTTTCCTATCATCTTTATCATATCCATTCAGTAAAATTCACCTCCTGAAGTTCTGCAACCTCTTCATCTGTTAATTGAATAGAGGCTGTAGTTCCATTAAGAGTAAAATTTTGATAATCTATAACTCCATCAACTTGGAATAATAAATTAGCTACCTTAAATATTGATAATACTCCATCTAATACAAAATTATCTTCTGTTAATTTTTGTTGAAGTAATCTTTTGAAATCTTCTTTTATAGTTTCAATCTCACTAGATGAAGAGTGTTTTATCTCTCCAGCTATAGTTATATTCTTAGCTCTAAAAGATTTTACAGTAACATCAGCATTGATAATTTTAACTGTATCTATATAAGTTTGAACATCTTCTACTAGTTCTTCATCAGCTACTCCATAACTATAGTCAGATATCATTATCTCTACTTGTCCTGCATTAACTCCTTCTTTTTCTCCTGCTCCCCATACTGTAACTTTACCTACTCCAGCTACACTTTTAGCCCATAATATATAATTATTTTTATTTCCACTATGAGCTGGCATAGATGCTTTTTCGTGCATCCTTTCTTTTGCCATTTCAACTGATTCAATATCAGCTCCATTTTCTATTTTTTCTTTATTAGTAACTCCATAAATATCTGTATTAGCAATCTCAAAAGTAGTAATATCTCCTATACCACAATTCCCAATTATTCCAGCCTCTTGGCACTCAATAGCTACTACTGCTTCTCCATTACTTCCTATTACTCCATTTTCTATAGTTTCATACTTAATACCAAGTCTTGAAATAACAACTATTCCAGGACTTAGAATAACTCCAACTTTACCTGTTATTGTAACTTCTCCTCTTGCTTTTACAGCTTCTCTTCTAGTTAATCCAAATGTTTGTAGATGCATAGAAAGATATGGTTCCTTTGTACAACTCCAAGGGAATAATTCTGGAAAGATCTCAGCTAATTTATCATATATCTCTTTTAACTTTTTAGCATGAGCTGATGCTACATCATATGCATATCCACCTTCTATTTTACTTACTTCATATTCTAAATTATTTAAAATATCATTTTTAATCTGATACTCTTCAGGTAAATCTAATTTAACTACATACTCCATAAACTTGTATTCACCTCACTTTCAACAGTTCCATATATAGTATCTACATTAAAACTAATAATAGGACTTCTACCACCTTCTATAGAAAAATTATAGACATTAGTTATATAAGGATTAACTAATAAGCAAGTTTTAATTTCATTTATCATTAAAGCATCTTTAGTAGTTTTATCATATATTTGTCCTATATTTTCTATTAAGTCATTTCCATAATCCTCAGAATAGACTAAATATCTATTTCTTTCAGTTTTTAATGTTTTCCATACCCAAACTTTTAAAGCTTCTGTTTTTTCAAGAATTATAACTTCTCCATTTTGTAAAATAGGCTCTCCAGTATTAAAATCTATTGCTATTTCTTTGAAGAGAGGTAAATCAGCTTCAACTATTACTTGCTGTGTATCTGTAAATATTTCAAATCCTGCCATACTATACCCCCTCTATTGCTCCACTTGGCATCTTAGTTATCTTACTAACCACTACCCAATGAACTCCAACTATATTTATTAGAACCTCATCTCCTTGTTTTAAAGTATCTTCTAACCATAAATCTTTATGAGATTGATAAGTTCCATTACCTTTGATTACTCCACTTCCTTCTCCACTACTTTCAAAACTTCCGCTAGCATTGATACTTGGAACTTCATGAGAATGTGGTCCTTCTCCAGCTGGACTTGTACTTGTAGTATTACTCAAAGATATATTTTTTAAAGTTCCTGAAATCTCTCTTGTAGTAAGTTCTATATTATCTATTATTCCATCTATTTTATAATTTCTATGGTAATGAGGTAATAAATAGTTAGAGCAATATATTTGTTCTGATGGAATTACTTGTTCAGCATATTTAAGAGTTAAATTTGGTGGTGGAGATTCAACTTTGGCTATCACTTGAGTGATATTTTTACTTCTTTTTATTTCATCTAAAATCTCAGATAATATTGTTTGCCAACTCATTTTTGCTCCTCATCATATTCATCTCTTAATTCTTTTTTTGTCAAATCATATTTTTGTTCTCTTTTACTTCTCTCTGTTTCTAATGTTATTTTATCCATAGCATTTTCAAAAACTAACTCTATCCTAGTTTCATAATCTCCATCTTTCCAAGTGTGTGTATCTTCAGCTATTAAAAAAGTTCCATAAAGTCCTGTTCTTTCTTCTTTAATTGCTACTGTATATCCAGCTTGAAGATTAACATTTCCATCTACTACTACTGTAGCCCTCTCATTTAAGCCTTTTAACATATCTCTTGCATTAAGAATATTATTCATATCCTCATTATACTGTAAAACTTCCTGGAATAATCCATATTTACTTTTATTCTCTTCATTGGCCACTTTATCAATTATTTGTCCATTGTTTCCATCAGTTTTATAGACAACTACTTGGTTTACCATTCTATCTAAATCAGTCCTAAATACACTATCTCTTATATTATTATAGCTAGTTAGTTCTGTTTCTAGCATTACATTTTCATCTAAAATCTCTATTTTACCATTATTACAAGCTACTGAATAAATCTTTTTATCTTTATTATGTTGAATAGTATAAGCCATTAAAAGTATTTCATATCCTGTTCTATCAATAGCTGGGAAAGTGCATTTTACTGTATCTTGTGGTAATCTCCCTATATCTAATTTTAATTCTCCACAAATTTCTTTTGCTATCTCACTTGGTACTTTATTATAAAAATTTTTTACAAAATGGTTTCTATTTAAGTATATTCCATTATCTACTGCCTTTATGATAACAACTGATGAATTAGCTGTTTTACTTACTGAAAAAACTCTTCCTTCAAAAAGAGTATCTGTATTTTCTAATTTAAAACTAATTTTATCTCCAACTTTAAAATTAGAGTAGATATCTTCACACTCAAATTCTAAAGTTCTAAAAGTTCCATTTATTCCACCATTCCAAGTAACTCTTTGAAAACACTTCTGATATTTAACTCCATTATTTTCTATTATCATAACTATAACCTCTCTAATAGCCCTGTTAATAAATTTGATTGTCTACCTTGACTTCTATATTCAGACAAAGTTATAGAAAAATCTATATCTCCAGTTCTTTCTCTGATAGAATAATTAAACTCTGTAATTTGAACTTTCTTAGATATTAAAAACTCTGGAACCATAAAAGTTAAGACTTTTTCTGTATCTTTCCAATTTACTAAAGTTTCTACTGCTAGTATTGGAGTTAAAGGATTTACTAATGAATAAAAATTACTATCTAAATTAGGGAAGAAAGAGCTAAAAGTAATAGATTCTACATTCTTTTTTCCAGTTTTATTCTTTTCTCCATAGGATATAATATCTATTTTCTCTGTTTTTTGAGAAGTTTTTACCTCTAAATCTAATGGTGGAATAACAAAAACAAAGGGTTTCATTCCATCAGCTAAAATATATGTAGGTTTCATATTACATTCCTCCTAGATATTTAAGATAAAGTCCTTCAGCTCCTATATTTAGTTCTCTTTGAACTATTTTACCTACTTCTTCAGGAGTTAAATTAGTTCCATTAAGATTTATAACTGGAGAATTATTTATAGTTACATTTTTATTATTTGAAGTATTATAAAGTTTATTGTAGATATCTTCCATACTATTTCCAGTAAATTTTTGAAATGGTTCAAATCCTAACTTTTGGAGTTCATCTTTTTTCTTTTTATCTTGGTTATAAGTTTCAAAATTAGTTGAAACTATTGGAATATCATATCCATCCTTCCACTTTTCAAAATCAGCCCATGTTTTCCCTAAGAAGTTTCCTATTCCAGCTCCTACTACTCCACCACCAATAACTGCTAATTGAGCTATTGCTATTGGGTCTCCTGCTGCTGCTCTTAATCCTATAATTGCTGTAGTTGCTAAAGCTATTCCTTTAACTGCTTTACTTAAAACTGGTGGTAAATCATCAGCAAATTTTCTAAAAGCACCTATCCCATCTTCTGAAAAATTATTTATAAGATTTTTACAGGCTGTAATAGTATCACTAAATCCCTTTATGGTAGAACCTATTCCACTAATTATATTTTCTATATCCTCTTTACTCCAGTTATCTTTAAAACTCTTCCATGCACTTTCTATTTGAGGAATCATTTGCTCAAAGGCACTTCCTATTCTTCTTGTCCATCTATCTATAGTTCCATCTTCTTGCATTTTTACAAGATGATTAGCTAGCCCAACAGCCTTTTGCTGAATATAGTCAAACATACTTCCTGTTATAACCTTCCCATCAAGTCCTATTCCAGCTATTTGAGTTATAGCACTCTTCATAGTTCCTATTGAAGTAGACATAGCTCCATAGAAAGTATTAGCTTGTTTCTCCATAGCTCCACCGAACTTTTGATTTATTAAATCTTTTAGAACTATGTTAAAAGCCTTTAAATCAGTAATCTGTCCTTTAGCATTAATAAGGTCTCCATCTCCTACTTTTTTTGAGTACTCAGCTATCATATCTTTAGTCAATCCAAACTCTTTTAATCTCTCTAACTCTCCTGTTTGAGCATCTGCTATAGCCTCAACTGCTTGCATAAGTGGTTTTCCCATAGCTGATGCCATATCTCCAATATATTGAATACTTTCTTTATCTAATCCATATGAACTTAGCTTTACAACTCCCTCTATTACCTCTGCATTTTGGAATGGAGTAACATTAGCAAACTTATTAGCCCATGTCATTGTTTCAGCCGCTTGTTTCTCATCTTTAAGTACAGTTTCTAATACATTTCTATACTTCTCCATATCAGCAGCTCCTTTTATAGCATAAGCACCAAGCCCACCTATTCCAGCAACTCCAATAGCTCCTAATTTAACTACTGTTCCACTTATTTTGTTTACTACAGTTCCCATTTTATCTAGTCCACTATTAATTCTACTTGCTGAACTTTGAACTACAGAAGCTGTATTTCTAAAAGTTCTCTCAAATCCAATAGCACTTCTTCTAGCACCTTCTATTGCACCTGTGAATTTGTCTTTTAACTCTAATACTGCACTTAAAACAAAATTATCTGCCACTTTATCACCTCCTAAATTCAAATAAAAAAGCACCTAGTAAAAACTAAGTGCCTGTTTATCTATTAAAAGCTATTTTCTAATTTAGTTAAAACGGAGTTAGAACCCTTATTATTTATATTAGAAAAAAGAGCTGAACCACCTTTTTCATCTTCTAACAAAATTGACATTTTATTAGATTGTTTTATACAATTTATAATTTGTTTATATTTTTCATTTGAATTTTTTATTAAAACCGCTTTTCCAATTAATCCTTCTGTTTTTGTTTCTTCAAAATCATCAATTATAATTTCTTTTTTTGAATCAAACAAAAATGATACTTTTACTATTTCACTATGTAAACTACTTATCATATAAGCTTGTCCTACAATAGAAATCGTTATTCCATTTCTATCTACATAAATTTCTTCTAATCTTGCCCATTGACCATAAACTGCTCCTTTTATTTTTTCTTTTTCTCCGTACTTATTATAAGTATACTCCAATTCCCAAGGAATTTCTTCTGCTAATTTTACTCGACTTCTACTAAAACTTAGAGAAAAAATACTTAGAAATAAAAGAAATATAACTCCTAACTTTTTCATAAAAATCATCTCCCTTAAATAATACCCTATATTAGAGATTATCCTATACAGGATATTATTTGTCAAGAGATGAGAAAAGAAAAGCTAGCTCCTTAAAACTAAGCTCTTCTAATTCCTTTAATTTCCAACCTTTCTTTATATATTCAGAGTAAGTATAAGCTATCCAATTACTACTAATTACTTTTTTATATCTTCAGCAACCTTGGTGATTAAGTTATCTCCTGTTATTCCACTCTCTTCTAAAAGTAACTTTACTATAGAGGTCTTTTCAGCATGGGTAAATAATTTATTTACTACCAACTCAGGATTATCTTTACATTCTAAACTATTAATAATACTATCTGAACTCAATTTAGGTTCTATACAAGCTCCATATAAAGTCTCAGCATCTTTATCACTAGAGTTACTACTTAAAATATCTAAATACTCCACTCTACTTATTTTTTTTAATTTAATACTTCCACCTAGCCTTTTTATTTCTATCTCTAAAGCTTTTTCTTGATTTTTTTCAAGTTCCTTAGATTTAGTTAAAATATCTTCTATACTAACTATGGCCATTTTTCCCTCCTACTTAATTTCACTTTCATATTCAGCATCATCTGGTGTAAATCCAAATGGAAATGTTTCTCCTATTCCTTCTCCTCTGGTAAAAGCTGCTAAAGCTAACTCATTGAACCATACATTATCTAAAGATACTCTTTCCTCTTGTCCACCTTTAGCATCAGGGTCTTTTATAGAAACAACTAATCTACTTCTTACATCTTTTCCTTTTTTCCAGTTTCTTAATATCTCTGCACTTCTCGAATAAACCTTATTTACCTCTAAAGTTCCCTCTCCTTTAAGTCCAGTTATTTTACTATCTACTGATAATCCTAATTGAACTTCCTTTCTATTAGCTATAACTTTAGATTCTATTTTTGATACTTCCATACACTTTAAATTATCTATCCACAAAGTTCCATGAGCTCCTGAAAGTGTCTGATTCCCTCTTAAAACCTCTTCCATACTCTACCTCCTTACATTGTTATGACTAAATTAAGATTAACCATTGTATTAGCAAACATAACATTTCCAGATAAATAAACATCAGCTCCAGTATTGAACTTCAATATTTCCAACTCTGTCATTTCCTCTGGGTCATATCTTCCATCTAATACTATTGCTTGTTTTTGTTGCTCAAAGTCAATCTCAATCTTATTATCAAAATCAGCATCCAATACATTTGGCTGTAAATTTTTAAAATATACTTTATTTACATTAGAGCAAAAATTCATTTTGTTATCATAGTTATTGATATAGATACCTTGCCAATAATTTTTGAATGTATCTCTAATATCATCAACTACAATACACATACCCTCAACTATCTTAATATATCTAGTATCAGATTTCCATGTGCTATCAAATTTTGTTTTAGAGTTTACAGCCATATTGATTCTAACTTTTCCATCATCATTATATAATGATAGCTTTCCAAGTGCTGGTTCTACATCTGTTACTTCTAATAAATCAGACATAACTATATTATCTCCACTTCTATTTAATGGTAATCCAGCAAATAAACCAGCTATAGCTACTGTATATTCTTGAGCTGTAAAATCTCCAAGCTTAGATTTATAAGTTCCAGTATTAGCAAGTTGTATTATTGCTGGGTGGTCTGAATTAGTAGCAAATGAACTTACATATTTTACAGTCTTCAATATCTTTTCTGTTCCAAATACTTGTTTTACCCAAGTAACAACTTTTCCATCCTCTTCATTTTCAGCATTAGGACAAGCTAACCAATTCATCTTTCTACTTTTAAAAGTTCCAAGGATAGTATTAATATCTTCTTCTGCTTCCTGTCTTACTGCTACTATCTTTTTAGGACTATAAGTTTGCATAGCTAATTGAATTAATTTTTGTGATTTTTCACTCCATTTTTTTGTATCTATATCTGCTATTGTAGTGATAGTGGTAAATTTTTCTGTACTAGTTTCATCTTTCAAAACTATATATAAAATACCTAATTCACTTCTTTGAATAGCTGTTGTTGCTAAAGTTTTGAAAACAACTGATATATCTGGAGTAGGATTTATAGCTCCTGCCATTATTCATCATCTCCTTTATTAAAATTCAAATGTAATTCTTGCATTAGTTCATAATCAATAGGTTTTCCATATCTATCATATAGTTCTATACTGAATTGATAGTGTCCTAACTCATCAACTTCATGCATCATTACATTTTTCATAGTTAAATGTCTTTTTTCTCCTTGCTCATCGGTAACTACAAGAATTTTATTTCCTGCAACCTCAAAGTTATTATCTAAATCCTCTAAAGCTGAATATATTTCAGTTGTATTTCCTTCTTGCTTTTCTGGAATATAGATAATATCAAAGTCTAGTTTCTTAAATTCTCTATAATTACTATTGAACTCTTTTTGATAATCTATAAGATCAATAAAAAAACAAGGTCTAGTTCCCTTGTTGATATCATCATATCTTACTTCATACCCAAGAGCTTTTATTTTTTGAGTTAAAGCTCTTCTAAAATCTAAAAATTTCACTATATCACCTACTTATTAGGTTTTTATACATAGTTTCTAAATCTCTATAAAAAGTCATTCTAACTCTATTTATCCCTTTGTGTAACATATGTCTACCTCTTACTATTCCCACTACTCTTTTCCCTCTTATGATTCTATGTCCAAATTCAATATGTGATGCATAGGTAGTGTTGTTATAGACTATTTGCTTAAAACTTCCACCATTTTTTCTTTGCCAAGCATTTCTAAGAGTTCCTGTATCAACTGGGGTCAACTTCTTAGTTTCTCCTATAACTTCATTAGCTTTTTTCTTTAAAAACTTTTCAGTTTCTTTTGGAAAATCAGTTTTCAAACTCTCTATTTTCTTTAACCATTCATCCATACCATTAATCGACATTTTCTATCACTTCTTTCAAGACTATCTCTTGATGGGGAATTACATCATAGTATTTAAAAGGAAAAGAGGCTCTAGCTGTATATTTGCTAGAACCTCTATGAACTTCTAATCTGTCATTTTGGAGAACTTCTGTTTTTAAAGGTATAAATAGTCTAAATTCTTGTTCAGAACTGTTTATAGGAGTATTAGATGAGCCTTTTATAGTAGACTTAGATAATCTGCACTTATTATTTTCAGATATTAATACTTCCTCTTCTACAGTTCCACCATAGCCATCATCTTTGGTTATGGATCTATAGATAGAAAAAGTATCAGTATATAATTTATCTACCATATTAATCTCCTAAATTTAATTAAATCCTTTTCTCCAATGTTTATCAAGTAGTTTATAATTTTATCTAATCTTTGTTCTGAAGTTAATATTCCTTCTGTTACATAGGTTATTGAAGTATCTCCTACCTGTAATTGTTTTTCTATTATTTTACTATCAATTTCAGGTAAAGCCCCAGAATTTTTCTTCAAAAATAAAAACTCGCCAATAGTTCTATCTATAACAATATTTTTAATAGTAGATGGAATAGTTTCTAGAGTATAATTCTGATTAGTAAAATTATTAATTCCATCTATTACTTTTTCAACTAAAAGTTCTAAAAGTTGAGAATCATCTTCCTGTTCTTCCCATTTTAAAATTCTTAGTTTTAATGCTATTCCATCTTCTATTGTCATTATAATCACTATCCTCTTGATATAATTCTAGCAATAGGAATAGCTTTATGGTTTATGTATTTTTTCTTAGATGTAGATTTATTATTTACTAACTCCCAGTTAGCTCCTGCTTTTAGCTCATCATCAGTTGGAGATAATGAAGCTTGAGATGATTTAGTATAAGAGATTCCATATGGTGCAAATACTTTTCTTTGTCTTGAGTAGAGTGTAGTTTGCCCACCGTTTGTTTTAGGGTCTCTTGACATTTCAGATGGTACTTTAGCTCCTATATTTTCATAGTCTATTGCCCCTTCTCCTAATAAGTATGAAGTGTATATAGCTTCATTTTGAATATGTTGTACATACTCATTTTCTTTAATATCTGAAATATCTTCTTGAACTGTTGCTAAAGCTACTTCTCCTAATCCTTCTCCAGCTGTAGTTACTTTCAAAGCTCCTACATCTGTAGAATTACATCTCACATATAAAGAATCAATTAATGATACAGGCATAGAATCATCAACTAATACTAATCTTCCATTCCAAGTTGCTAAGTTTAACTCTCTTTCTATTCCATCTTTATCTGTAAACTTTAAATAAGATAATAATTTTAAGTTTTCAAGATTAGTAGCTACACTTGAGTGCATTACTATTAGAGAAAATTTTGATTTATTATCTCCACAAGCTTTTTGTGCTGCTGAATTTAAAGTAGTAGCTGATACATATCCTTTAGTAAAGGCTTCTTTACTTATATCTAAAGTATGTCCATTTACAAATTTTAAGTTGTCAGCTCCAGTCATTGCGAATATTCCTTGTAAAACCGCTAATAGAGTTTCTTGGTCTATTCCAGCCCAATACTCAGCTACTTGTGCTGCTACATTGTCCATAAAATCTACTCCACCAGTAATATCATAAGAAAAGTCATCTTCTGTCCAAGCTTTAGCTCTTCCTGTAACAACTACTCCTCTTTCATATGTATCTGTAGCTTCAGAATCAATATTAGTCTTACCATCATAGTTTACAGGTACTCCACCTAAATTTCCAAAGAATGGGATAATAGCATATCCTGTACCTGTTTGAGAACTAAAAGCTTCAGCTATTTGAGCATTTCTTTTTAATGCTCTTGATTTTAAAAGTTCATTTCTTTTTAGATTTGGTATTCTATCTACATACTTACCAAATGCTTCTCCATTAAATGTTTTTTCATTAAATTTTGACATTTTTCATCACTCCTTAATCTATTTTTACTCCTGGATTTTCTGCTAAATATTTTTCCATTTGAGAATAAGTCATCTCATTGAAATTTACTTTCTTTTCAGGATTTCCCGCTGGATTTCCACCTTTAGGTGTTTGTGTTACTTCAAATAAAAAAGATGAGTCAACTGCTGATTTTAAAACTTTCAATTGCTCATCTAATCCTACAACTTTCCCATCTTCTCCTATTTTTGCTCCATCTAAATTTAATAATGCTTTTACTGCTTTATTATTTTTAGCTCCTGCACTCATTAGTGCTATATCTAAAGCATTATCTAATCTAATTTTTTCTATATTATCAGCATACTCTTTGTCTTTAGCTTTTTGAGCTTCTTGCATATCTGATATTTGCTTTTTAAGTTCCTCATTATCTCCCACATTTTTTTTCACCTCCTCTAAATTTTTAGTTAATGACTTATTACTCTCAGCTAGTTGATTTTTTTCAGTTTCTAGCTCTAAATATTTAGCTCTTTCTACATATCCTTCTAACTCTTTTTTAGATTCTCCAGCTACTTTTATAGCTAGTTCCTCTCCGAGTCCTAATACTATTAATTGTTCTTTAGTCATTTATTTCTCCTCCTTTTTGATATCTGGTCCCCAGAAAATGTATTTTTTATTTTTACCTTTTCTTTCTCTTAGAGCTCCACAAATAAAACCTATAACTGCTCCTCCTATAGCTCCTATAAATAAATATCCTGCTGGTGTCATTTCTCTCATCTCCTTTTAGTTCTATATAAAAAAGAGCAAGGAATCCCACTAGCATAAGTTCCCTGCCCTATTTTGTACCATCTTTCATGATTGATAAAAGCAAAAATTTCTCCCATTTTTACACCTCTTTTTTTATATTTGCCATTCCTAAAGCAAATCCAAGTCCATACCATATTTGATTTTTAACTCTTTCTAATAGAATTTCAGCTCCTATTTCCTCTGAATAGTTTTTATCATCTACACTAGAAGTTGATTCTATTCCAGTAAATCCATTAGCTAGTTTATACTCCATAACAGTAGTTTTCTTACCAAACATAATTTTAGTGTAGATATTTTTCTCTGCTATGAAGTCATCTACTAATTTTGCTGTAATGCTATTATTTTCTATTTCATATGCTTGCTCTAAAAATCTATCTTTAGGGCACATTGAAACATAGCCATCTTCATAGAATACTTTAAATACTCTCTCTTCTCCATTTTCATTAGCTGGTAACTCCCAACCTCTGCTTTGGCAATATTCTAATCTACTCATTTCTTCCACTTCTACAACTTCAGTTGTTAAAAACTGTTTTCTCATTCCTATCGCTCCTTATATTTTTGCATTAAAAAAGCACCTAGATTTCTCTAAGTGCTCGAATCTTAGTATTATTTTTTATCCTAAGAAAAACTCTATTTCCTCATTTTGAATAGCTTCTACTAATTTTTCTTCTCCTAATTTCTTTAGCTTTTCTATTCCTTCCTCATATTTATCATTTACTCCTTCTAAAACTAAATCAGTAGTAAGTCCCATTTCAAATAAAATTTCATCTATTTTTTCTTTATTTTTGTTATCTTTTATATAATTAATATACAACATTTATTTCACTCCTTTCAATTTCATTGTATTTGCTATAATTAGTGAAAAAAATTGTTCTTCTCCTTTGTTTTTACTTAAAGCATTATCTAATATATTTTGAATTATTTCATTTGGCATACTTGGAGAATTTCTTTTAATTAAGGTATAAATTTTACTTCTATTTTTTCTTGCATATTCTAAATAAGTATCATAATAACTTTTATCAATCTCTATATTTTCTAACTCTTTTCTTAGAGTTATCCAATTAGGATTTAATCCATTCATTCTATCTTTCCAAACTATCTCTCCAAAATCTTCTAAAGTTTTACATTTCTTAAATTTTTCTAATTTTTTTAATTTAGGTAATGTTTCTGATAGATGTTTTGGGTAAGATGGAGAAATTGGAATTTTATTTCCCATTCTTTTCATCATATAATGTGCTGAACATTCTGCAAATACATCATCTATATATGCCCAATTTTGAAAATCATAATTTACTGATATAAAATCAACCTCTTTATTATGCCCTAAAGCATGATATGCTTCATGAAATATTGTTTTTAATTGATAATATTTCTTTCTGTCATCATCTTTTTGTAAATTATAAGTTTTTACTGTTAATTTTGAACTTTTTGAATCTAATACTTCAAAATTTAATCCACAACTTCCTCTAGCGTTTAATTTTTTTACACTAACATTTAAATGTTCCAGCTTTAAATTAGATAATAATTTTTCTGCAAATTTCTTTCTAGTTAATTTTTTATCTAGTCCCTCTAATATGCTATCTTTTTCTTCCATTATACCATTTTTTTCAGATTCTTTCAATGTTTCATACTCTATAACAGGAATAGTTGTACTTCTACAATGAGGATGCATGGGAGGATAATTTACTCCTACCTTAGCATCTTCTAATTTAAAAATTTTTCCATTTAACTCTCTACATTGTGGAGAAGTTCTACTATCAATCTCAGCTAAATACTCATACTCTTCAACTTCACTATCCTCATACCCCTTTTTAGTAGCTTGGTTAAGTGCATAGTTAAGTTCAGTCCTTACTAATCTCTCTGTATTTTTTCTATCTGAGTTCATTCTCCCTATTATCTTGTCTGATAAATCTTTAACTGATATACCTTGAATAAAAGATTGAATAATTTCCTCTTTAAGTACTCTTCCTAGTGCTGCTCTGTTCTCCCATATTCTGTTAGAGAAGTCTGTTCCACTCCAAGGGTAGTTTATCAAATCAGATAAAGTATCTTTATCTAAATAAGCTACAGAACTCTCTACTCCAAAATCCAGTCTTATATCTCTATAAGAATCATTATACACAGTTTCCAAAGTTCCTTTGAGAGCTTCCTGTTCTGCATAAGCTTTTCTATTGAGTTCCATATCTATTTGAGCTTTTAAAGTGTCTAGTCTTGAAATCCTAGACTTCATAGCTAAGGTTTCTAATTCTAGCTTTAACTTATTAGCTATATCCTCAGCTATTCCCTTGAACTTCTCTATCTCTGCCATATACTCTTCAAGTGTCATTCTCCATTCTTTGAACTCTGAACTTGTTAAATTCTTTATAGCATCAGCATAAGAAAGTTCAGTTAAATCCATGTACCTTACTACTAAATCATTAATAGATTTTTGAATCTCTTTTCTAGCATTGATAAGATTTTTATCCAACTCTTTTAATAGTTTATCTCCTTCTTTATGGACTTTCTTTTCTTGCCTATCAGCTCTTTTCTTCCAATATTCTTTACTTTTCTTTTGGTCCATTCAAACCACTTCCAAAGTTATAATCTGGATAGATTTCTTCTTTTTGCTTTTTAATTTTTTCTAACTCTTCCGTAGGATTTTTTATCCATGGGTGTTGAGCTATAATAGTTTCATCAGAGATTATTCCAACTGAAGCTTTACAGTTAGCTATAGTTTGAGATTCATTTATTAGGATATCTTTATTGAATATGATATCTACTTTCTCATTCTCAAAATCTCCAAATCCCATATGGCTAAAATATGCATTAACAAAATATAGTAGTTTCTCTAATCCACTTCTAAACTCTACTTCCATTCCAGTAGCATCTAAATCTATATCAGCATACATAGATTGAATATTCATTTCATTTGGATTACTTCCTAGCCTATCATCTTTAGCATTAAATCCTCTACCATTTTCTATTAATGCATCTTTGAATATTTTTATAATATCCTTATAGTTTTGAGCATTAAGTTCAACAGTAAGTTTTTCTACTCCACCATCATTTCTAACTTTTACAGCTCCATAGGTAGATAAATTCTTTCTAAACTCTCCTAGTTTCTGCCCATCATAGTTTTTCAGTATTAAGATACAGTTTCTAGGATTTTCATCTAAGTTATTTTCAAAGTTTGAAATAGCTTTATTAATTCCATCTTGTAAGTTTTTTACTCTTAATATTAAAGGTTTTTCAAGTAAGTTATATTTAAAAGGAATTACTGGTAATCTATCCCAGTTAAATTGCTCTTCTCCTATGTTGAAATAGTTATAATGTGAGTCATATTTCAAAGCTCCATAATGATATTTATATCTATCTATTCCAGCTAAGCTATAAACATCAACTATCTCTACATCTTCTAACATTGAACCTGTCCATTCTTGAATGGTATAAATTCTAATTACAAATTCTAAATCTGTATGTCCCTCATCTTTCCATACTGGTAGTATTTGACAAGGCTCAAATCTCTTAAATACAAACTCTCCTTTATCATTATAGTGAGGATATATCCAAGCTATTCCCCCGTTTAATGCATCTTCTCCCATATTTTTAATAGTTCTATGAAACTCTAGTCCAAATACTTTTTCTAGTTGCTCTTGATATACTCTATTATCAGTTTGAAAGGTAAGTGGTTTTCCCAATAAATAATTTACCTTTTGGTCTACTAGCTTTTCATATTGGTTATCTATTCTTTTGTTATTTGGCAAGTTATCAACTTCAGTTAATCTACCATCTTCCCCAATAACTTCTCTTTTAGTCCACAGAATATCATGGTGTCCTAGATAATATCTTTCTCCAGTAATCATATCTAATCTTTTTTTACTGTGTAAAAATCTTTCAACTATATACTCTAAGTATCTAACATCTTTATCAGAGCCTTTCTCAACTTTATCTCTATACAGTTTACTTCTAAGCCATCCTAACACTATTCCACCTCCTCATTAATCAAAACTAAATGTATCTCCCTCAATAAATCCTTCTAGTGCATATCTCATAGCATCCATTAAATGGTTAAAATCATCTATAGGTTTATTGACAGGTTTATCGAATTTATCTTTGGCCCAAGTGTAGTTACTTATTTCAGTTAAAAAGTTAGTACATCTTGGATGGATTATAATTTTAAATCCTTGGATAAATTGAATACCATTATTTATACTATCTTTTCCTTTTCTTGCTGGGATAACTCTATACAGTCCATAGTCATATAACTCATCTATACTTTTTGGTTCTGCACTATCAGCTACTATTTTTTCTTTAGCTTTTCCCATACTAGTAATCTCATCAGCAATCATTCTATTAGTTAAAGCTTTTTTATATAATTCATCAAAAACATATATCTCTTTTCTACTCAATGAAATTAGCCCACAAAAAAGAGCAGTAGGGTCATTGGTATAACCGAAGTCTAACCCAAAACTGCTCTCTATATCAGGTATATTATTTAAAATTTCTTGTATATCAAATTCTTTCTCTTCCCAGTTCTCATATATAAGTCCTTCTGATATACCCCATTCTCCTAATCCTGCTACTCTGTATCTTCTAGGATTTTCAGCTTTCATTCTCTCAAATAATCTCAAATCTGATTCATCTAAAAACTCATTACAAAGATAATTGGTAGTTTTAGCTAGAATATCATCACAAGGTTCTGCATCAAAAAATCTTTTCTTTATCCAATGACCTTCATTCCAAGGATTAAGAGTTAAAGTTATTTGCTTAAATAAATTTCCATTTACTTGTCCTCTGATAGATTCATCTAGCATATTAAAATCAGATTCTTTTGTTATCTCATAGGATTCCTCTATCCAGCACCAACATAAACTACCTACATCAACTGTTATGGATGTTAATTTCATAGGTTCATCCAGCCCTCTGAATAATACTTTTTGCCCAGTAGGTTTATATATAAGTTCTAAAGGACTTTCTTTATAATCCCAGTAATCATCAACCTGTAATTGTCTAATTGCCCACCTCAAATCTGTATAAGCACTATCTTTTAAAGTTCTAAATACTTTTCTTACTACAAGCAAATTAGCTCCTGGATATTTCATAAGTCTAAATATAAAATTTAAAGCTGTTGTTTTACTCTTTTTAGATGCTCTGGATCCTTTACACACTCTGTATCTTCCAGTAAAATTCCAATAATCTTTATATCCTTTTCCAATAAGTTTGGGTAGACTTACTTTCTTAATCTTCAATTTCATCCTCCCCTGTTATCATTACTGGAACTAATCCATCTACTTGGATTTTATCAGTAAATAATCTATGTCTTTTTCCAATAAGTTCAGCAGCTTTTATTCTATCCTTTAGCCCTATTTTCTTTTTTACTACTCTAGCTTCAGAGCAATAATCTCCAATACTTTCTACAACTACTACTTCCTCATCCAGTTCTCCTCTCATAGCTGAGGTTAATAATTGCATCACTTCAGTAGCTGAAGCCACTCTTTTCTCCTCTAGTTCTTTCAATTTTTCATCAATGTAGTTTTTTACACTGATATTTTCTAGCAATTTATATGCATGTGTTTTTGCATACGTTTCACTATATCCAGCTTTAATTGCTGACTGATATATATTTCCTGTTTCAATAAAGTAGTCTGCAAATCTCTTTTGCTTTTCAGATATTGAAGCCATACTACTATCACCTCCATAATTTTAAATATAAAAAAAGAGAATCATTTTATTGATTCTCTTCTATATCTGCTATTTTTTCTTCTATTCTTCCTGATAACTCCATTCCTATTTCTTTTAAAAATTCAACATATACTTCTTCATTCCAATTATTATTACTTTTTTCTTCTTTATATGTTTGTATAACTAATGGTAATAATTCTAAATATAGTAAAAGAAGTAATTTTGAAACTGCTAGCTCTTCTCCATCATCTCTAAAATCTCCAATATATTTTTTATACTCAAATCCTATTGTTGATTTTTTATTCAAGGTCAATTCTATTTTTTCATGAATATCATATTTAGTAATTAATTTTATTAAAGTTAGATTACTACTCTCCAATAAAAATGAAAGAGTACTAATCAAATTCATAACTGTATCTCCATCTGCTGAAACTTTTGTTAACGCATCATCTGTATCTCCTTTAAAACCTTTTATTGATTCTAAGACAATCGTGGCTGTATCATTGATTTCAAAAATATTTTCATTTTTAAAAACTTTATATATTAACCAATTAAAAAAATCACTTGATACTTCTAAATTATTTTCAACAATTTCTCCTTTTCCTACATATTCATTTATTTCTCTCAATACTCTTTGAGCATCACTATTTCTGCTGATTATATAATTAACCTTTACTCCATCGTTATAAATTATTACAAAACATTGTATTCTTCTTGTTCTATCTTCTAATGGTTCTTGTCCTGATGAAATAACATCGTATGAAAAGTTGATTTTATTAAAAGTTATTCTTCTTCCGTTTAATTCTATTTCTTGATTTTCTTCAAATACTTTATTAAAGCTAAAGTTAACTAATGAAATTCCATCTGAAGAATTATTATATTCTTTTTGAAAAGAAATGAATTTTCCAATTATTTCATCAAAATTTGTATTTTTAGTATCAAACCATCTTGTTAGTTGCATAAATCTCCTCCTAATTTTTTACTGCTTTTATTCTAAAAGAATTACCTTCAAATTTGCATGGAAAAATTCTTTGTTTGCCAGTAGAATTATCCTTTAATATCGGAGTGACTGTTGCTTCTTTTATATCTCCATCTGGAATTTCACTTATAATCACATCTAAGACTCCTGTATAATTAACTGGTTTCCCATTATTGAAAGTTATTAAATCTTTTATTTTAATTTCATAAAAATCACCATTTTTCACAATATTATTTTTAGGTTGAAAATCTGCCCAATCTGGAAGTCGAATTCTTATACTCATATTTTCTAATTTTTCATAATTACCTTTAATTTTAATAGTTAAACTAAACTCTGCCGCTTGATTATTAAATATAATTTCAGGTATATAGTTTTTATTTGGAGTTTCATTACGTCTATGTACTATTAAAATTATATTATTTTTATTCCACCACTTTAATAACCTTTCAAACAGATTTTTAACTACCATGAATAGAATAGATATAACTGCCGTATAACAAGTTAAATTAAAATCTTTTTGATCCTCTATAGGAATGAATGGTATATATGCTGCTAGGTTAAAAGTTTTTAAAGAAAAAAATGTAATCATAGAGGAAATCACTGGGATTAAATATTCTAAATATTTCATGAATAAATATTTTCCTTTATATTTTTTATAATGCTATTTATATCATTTTCTATAGTATTCCCATCGATAATGACAATTCCATTAACTTTTAACGAAAATGATGTATAAGCCTCATTAATTCTTTTTGAACTAACTAATTCTATTTTTTCTATATCTATAGAAGAATTATTAGCAATAACTTCTAACTTATTTAATAGCTTAAAAAAACATCCTCTATCTTTTTCCACTTCTTCTAAATACTTTTCTATTTCTTGATTTAACTCTAAATCTTCTTCAGCAAATTTTATTTCTACTATTCTAAATTTTTTGTTAAGAAAATATTCTTCTAATACCTTTAACATTATTTTTGATGTTATAATTATCTGCCTAGACCCTTTTTCATACTGTTCTTTTACAAATCTAAAATATTTTTTTTGGTCTTCTTGAAGGTATGGTATTGCTACAATATTTTCATTTTTTTCTATAAAAAATTTAAAAAAATTTTTCATTTTTCCTCCCTTCAATATGATTTTATATCCATTATTATACTTTATGGGTAGGAATAAATCAATATTTTTTCAAAATAAAAAAGAGATAGCTCTTACGTCTACCCCTTATAGATATCTTTTATTTTAGAGAGCCAGTTTTTCTGACTCTCTACTCTCTCACAAAAAGAAGACTTTTATAGGATTTCATTCACTCCACACTATATAGTATAGCATATTTCTAAACTATAGTTTGCTATAATTTACTCTATTTTACTATAATTTGCTATCTTTTTTAATTTTGTTAATCCACTTTTATGATAATTATATACTTGTGCTAAAGAATATCCTGTTTTATCTGCTATTTGTTTCCAACTCAAATCTAAAATATATCTATACCTCAACACAGATTTTTCTTTATAGTCTTTAATTTTGTCTATATTTCTACTAAGTTCTACCTGTACATCAAATAGTTCTGCTAACTCTTTTTCCATTTCCATTACTCTAGATAGCCTATTAACCATATTAGCATCACTTGGTATCTGTCCACCTTGAACTTTTTCAGAAACTTTAATAGCTTGAAGTCCATCTAAATTAGTTTTCAACTCTTCCAAAACCTCTTTTTTGGATTCAATCTCTAATTTAAGTCTGCAACCTTTCTTTAAAAACTCTATACTATTCATATTTATCCTTTCAATTTTATTCAATTATTTTAAAAATTTTTTGTAACTCTTTATATTCTTTCCAAAATTTTTCAGTAGTTTTTATGTTCAACTTATATTTCTCTATTTTTAATTTCAATTCTTCAATATCATATTCTTCTAAATATTTTTTCTTTTTATCCATTAAATCTTTTTCTACTTTTATATAATAAAACATTATTTTTTTCTGTTTCGCAGTTTTTGAATCATAAAAAACATTAAAAAATTGTTTTACCAATGCATATAATTCTAAAGTAAAAATACTTTCATAATAAATTAACAAATCATTATTTAGCTTAAAGTTATTATTTAAAATATCACTTGCATGTATTTTATATGATAACATTTCATAAATTAGATTTTTGAAACTAGCTCCTATTTTTATTTTTTCTAACTCTTTTATTTCTAAAATTATTTGTTTTTTTTCAATACTATTTTCTTTATTAAATTTAGGGTTTCTTACTTTATCTTTTAATTCTTCAATTATACTTCCTAAAGTTTTCCCTTCAATTGATATTATTTTTCCCTTATTTTTAGTTTTAGCAACATCTGAAGATTCATTAAATTTTTCAACAATTTTTTGTACTTTTTCTTCTAAAGTGATATCAATAAAGTTATCTCCATCGTACTTATCATAATAATATGTTAGTTGTAAAAATAGTTCATTCATATTTTTACAATTTGAACAAAAAGAATACCAATATAACTCTTTTATTTTTAATATATCTTTTTCTAACAACTCTTTTTTTATTCCTTTTTTATTTATTCTAGTATATAACTCTGTTTGAGGAAAAAAATTATTTTTACAAATAGCCTTATACAAATTATTTATTTTTTCTATTTTTTCCTTTATAAATTTATCAAATTCTTCATTTTCACTTTCTTTCTCAAAGTAACTATCATGATATTTTTTCAAATTTTTTTCATATTTATATATATTTATTTCATAAATAAATTCATATATCATACTTCTTAAAAAAATCTCTTCTTTTTCTGAACTGCAACAGATAAATTTTAAATATTGGATGAATTCTATTTGTGCTCTTAATTTATCTAAAAAAAGCTCATATTTTTCTTCATTTAGCAAATCTAAACTCTCACTTAACAATGATGATAGTTTTTTATAAAAATAAAGTACTCTTTTAATATTTTCATCTTTGATTTCTTTATCTAGCTTTTGAAAAAAATATTCAAAAAAATTATTCCAAATATCTAAATTTTCTTTAATTAACACTATTTCTTCCATTCTTTTTCCCCTATTCTTATCTAAATTTATATTTATATTGTAACTTTTTTTCAATAAATTCAATTTTTTTATTTAAAATTTTCCTAATTAAAAACTTCTATTTTATAATATATTTCATCAATTTTAACTATTATTTTCTATTATTATTTAATAGTTCTATAATTCCATCAAACTCCCAATAAAATCCATTAACTTCTATTTCAATTCCACTTAATACTCCGGATATTAAAATACTAATTAAAATTACTAAAGAAATAGTCCCAATTATTTTTAATATTTCATCTACCATTATTTATATCTCCTCACTATTCCACAAACTCTCTTTTACTTCTTCCTTATGCAAACAAGCCCACAACATCATATAAGCATCTGCTGCATCATCACTATCTGCTTCTACTCCTGTCAGTTCCTTAAATCTTTCCATCATATATTTTTTCTGTTCTTCTCTATGAATTGGAACTTCACCCACTCTATTTTTCCAATATACTGCTGGAACTAATAACAACTCTAGATTCAATCTCTTTATATGATAGGTTAACATTCCTCTTATTTCGCTAAGCATAGTTAATACATTAGAATTTAAGCCTAGATAAATATCCTCTAGTATTATCATATCTATCATACCTTTTTCTAAGATATTTGTGAGTTCCCCTACTATCTCTAATCCTCTATCCCTAAAATCTTCTAGACTTGATTTAATGGTTTTCCATCTAACTATTACTCCATTCTTAGAATATGCTATCCCAGTAGAAGTAGTTGATAAGTCTATTGCCAGTATATTTTTCTCAGCTAATCCCTCTGGAATAACACAAGTTTTTTTAGTTTTAGCTACTAACCTATTTCTCTCTTTTAATTTTCTTTCAGTATCCAATCTTTTCTGTTTCTTTCTCTCTACTAAATCCAAGCAAGTTCCTGCTCGAATTTGATTAAGAGTTGCCATTTGGATATTTCCATTCTTAAACTTTATATCAAAACAATGATTATTTTTTTCTTTGAAGAGATACTTCTCAACTATATAAGCCTCTCCCTTTTTATTTTGAAATTCTTTCCCTACATATTCATTAGGGTCTATCTTCTTAGCCATATCTCCCCCTAAAATCTTTTTCTATATGCAGGTAATATTCTAAACTCTGTATCATTTATCAATCTCTTTTTAAATTCCTCATAAGTTTTTACATGAAAAACTAGAACTTCATTATTTGAAAAAGTAGGATAAATTCCATCATAAGCAATATTGAGTTCTCCAGACAATCTGATTAGCTCCTCAGTAAGTTTTCTTCCTAATCCTTTTTTATCTAAGATAAAGTAATCTTTCCACCATTTGATATTATATATACTCTTATAATATTTTCCATTTCCATTGTTATATTCTAACTCTTCATTTCTCTTTACTAACTCATCAAAACCTAATAGTTGTCTCTCATACTTTTCAATAAAATCTTTTTGAAGTTCCTCTTCCAATCTCTCAACATAATGAATCACAGCTCTTCTTACAAACTTACTTTCTCTTAATAATACCTGCTTAGCTTGGTTATAAGTTAAGATATACATAGGTCTTAGTTCCCCTTTTTTATCTTTATATTCAACCAGCGAAATTTTTCCCTCGTTTATCTCTTCTTCAAACTCATTTCTAATTATTTTTAATAAATCTTTGTGTTGAAGTTCTGCTCTATTTCCTTCTTGCTTCCTAAAAATATTTATTTGGTCCAATAGTTCCAAGCTCGTTATTCTATCCTTATTCAATCCCATTATTTCCAGCATTTTTAGCCTCCTGTTTCTTTAAATTTCTATACATATTCCTAAATTGCTCTTGAATCTCTACATCCATCTTATTAAAATACCATTGATTTAACTTTATATATAAAGCTAACTCTTCACTACTATTAATACTTAATCCTTTATAATAGAAATGTAAAAAGGTAGCTCCTCTTGGTAATTTTAAATTCTCCATATATTTTTCCTTTTTGTTAACTGTAGTCAACTGGTGGTCAAAAACAATATTTTTTTATCTATATCCATAAATCCTTTATTTATAATACTTATTTAATAAGTTGTGGTTTTTTGTAGTCATTCTTGTGGTCAAACTATTTTTCTCTAAAAACCTCTATTTTACTAGGTTTTATAGCTTTTTTATAGGTTTGTGGTCAAAAAAAGAGTGGAACTACCACCTAAAATTTTTTCAAAAATATTTTTTTATCTTTTTTAATATTTTTATACTTTTATATAACACACATGTAAAAAGTGACTACATTGACCACAAACAGCTCTAAGCTAGAATTATAGATATTTTCAAAGGATTTTATTTGACCACAAATTTGACCACAGTGGTCATGAGATAAAATCCACTGCTTTAAATTCATCAGCCTTTACAGATATAGTTTCTAATGAAAAACTATCTTTTGGAAACCTTGTAGATATTCTAGTATTAATAATAAATTTTTCTTCCAATAACTGTTTTTTTAAGGTCCTCATATCTAATAGTTCCAAAGTACTATTAGTTTTATTATGTTCCTCAGCTATAGCTTTATATAGTAGATTAAATCTCACTAGATGCCTTCCATTATCAACCTTATAAAAATATTTCATATCTTGACCTGATTCAGCTACTAGTTCCAATAACTCTAAAAAATTACTAACAACATTATATTCATTTGCCAATCTCCTATTTAAAAACTCCACAAACTCTGTAATTATTTTGGTGTCTATCTTTATTAGTTCTGTAAGAGCTTTTTACCCTGTCAACATACATCTTCCATTATAAAGTTGTCTCTCATCTTTCACATCTTTTAAAAACTCCTTTACCTCGTGGAGAGGAATATCTATAGCTCCTTTATCCAATCTTCTTTGTAGAGCTAATTTCCCAAATTTTTCTAATAAATCTGTATGCTTCAAAGTAAAAAAGATCTCATCAGAACTTTTATTTTTTTTATTTAAGCTAGTACTAATCATTCTATTTTTTATAGAAACATCACTTAATTCTGTCTCTCCAGAGATTATAAGAGGTGTACAGAGCTTAAACTCTGTCAATTTAGCTGTAATATTCCCTTGATTAATAGTTTTGTTATCATATACAGCTCTAATTATTGAATAAAGCTCTATTGCCTTCTCCTTTAAATTTTTACCTGTTATCTTAACCTCATCTATTACCCAAGGAGTTATATTGGAACAGCTACTTAAACTTCTAATCTGATGGTTTGTAAGAGTAGTAAAAGATTTTATATTCTCTTTATTCCCAAACAGTATCCTAGATATAAACTCTACATACTCAGTCTTTCCTATGGAAGTAGTTCCACTAACTTCTAATATTGGATAACTCTCACTTATATGAAATCTTCCTAATGCCCAGCAAATTCCTAAAAGACTTTGATTGACATCACTTCTTAATTTTATAATATTTTTATCTAACCACACCAACTGCTCCTCTGTAATTGCTTCTAATGAACTCAAAGAGTATATTTTTAAATCTTGCTTAGTACAAATTACTCTAGAACTCTCATCATAGTAAACATTATCTATAATTCCATAATGTGGTATCTCCAATAAATACTCCTCTTTGCTCTCATCTAACAACCAACTCCAAAATTTTGGAATACTTTGAGCACTTCCTAAAAAATATCCTAAATTTTCAAGGATTCCATTTTTAGTTAAAAGGTCTGTTTTGGTTGCTTTAAACTCTCTTTCTCTTCCATTACTTCTAACTATTCCCACTATATAAGTATCTGAATACCCTGTAATTTTTACTGTGAAATCTGTTACTTTTACATAGTTTTCCTTTTGCCATATATAGTATCCATCCTCTTCCTCATGAAAGGGAACATATACACTCCCTACTCTAGTTGCTCCCTTTATAATTTCTATCAGAACCTCTGCTCCTGCTCCTTGAAGTATCTCATTGAAATCTTTGAACTCTTTCATATCTACTTCAAAAAGTTTTCTCTCAAATCCTGCTAATTTTTCTAAAATATGCTCTTTAGCATCTTCTCCAGCTTCATCATTATCTACAGCTATTATTATTTTAGAAAATTTACTAATCCATTCTTTCTGGGTATCTATACACTTTAAATTCTTAGCACCAAAGGGAAGGCTTACTACATTTTCATAACCTACCTCTATAGCACTTAAAAGGTCTATCTCCCCTTCTACTATAATCAAATAGGATTTATCTTTTATATTTTGCCAATTAAGAAAATAGTCTGTTGCACTCTCTTTTTCAGCACTACATTTTTTATCTAAGGTTCTATATTTTATTCCTACAACCTCTTTACCATTAGTAAGAGGTATCATCATACTATTATTTTTACCAAGCCTACATAATCTTCCTAATCCTTTTTCTGATATACCTCTTCCTTTTAAGTAAGAGAGCCAATCAGCACCTAGATGCTTATCGGCTCTTGTTTGAAAAAAATCTGAAAAATTTACTTTATTTTTCTTCCTTTCTTTTATCTCTTTTACTTCAGGAAGTCTGTAATCCCAATTTTCTAAGTCTTTAATATTTCCACCTTTTCCACTCTTGTGGCAAGTGTACATACCAGTTTTTACATTTACAGAGAAATCAGGATTACTCTCATCATACTTATCACAGATAGGACAATAGTAGAATCTCAGTTCATCTCCATACACTTTATGTGTGTACTTATCCATCTGTACACCTCCTACTTCCTGTTATTAAAATGGAAACTCTTCTTCATCATCAACACTATCTTCTTTTTCTGTTACTTCTGGTTGAGTAGTTGCTCCAAATTTCTCTCTATAGAACTTTACATCTGTTGCCTCAGTCTTGTTTAAAATCTCATTAGTAGTTTTTTCAGTTTTTATATCAAAGAAATCTTTTATCTCATAATTGATATTATCTCCATCTTTTTTAGCTTGAAGGATTACTCCTATCTCTTTTCCAGCTAAGTTAGTGATATATGTTCTACTTATTTCATCTCCAGAGTAGGCTTTTACCTTTTTAACCTCTGTTTTTAAGTTTTCTACCTTCAATTTTAATAAATATACCATTCTATTTAATAGCTTTTGAGCAAACTTATTATCTGTTCCATCTCCTTTTTTATGCCATAGTGTGACTCTTGCATATCCTTCACTGTTTTCCAAATTTAATGTTATTCCTACAGCTTTACTAGAACTTGAGTTAGTTAAATATGCTTCTTTTATTTCAAATTCATATACTCCACTCTTAGTTATTTTTTCTCCTCTTCCAACTGCTATTGTTAAATCCTCTTGATTACTATTCCATAAGTTCATTCTCATCATCTCCTAATTAAAATATTCTCTTATTGCTTTATTTATTAATACTAAGTCATTCTCTATTTCATTTTCTGTAAACATATCTATTGGTGTCTTAGCAGGGTCTAAACCATTAACTGTAAACTTATATTCACTTTCACTACCAAGAGCCAATATAACCATAGAGAACAAGCCTTCTATTACCACTTTTTCATCTAAAAATCTTCCTATCGTTTTCATAGATAACTTTCCATCTTGGTCCTTTTGGGTATGAGCCATTATATAGATTATGAGGTCATTTCTCATCTCATCTAATTTATTAAAAATGTCCATTATTCCAAAGGCTAAAGTTTCAAACTTTGTATATCCTGTCTCTTTTGCTCTTTCTTTGTATCCATAAGTTAGTAAATAATTAAAATCATCTATTATCAAAGTTTTTATAGCTGTATTTTTTTCTATTCTATCCAAAGCCTTTATCACGCTATCTATCCTCTTAGTAACAAAAAGATTTTTCTTTTCTAAATTATAAAGAGATTCAGATTTTTTAAAAGGTAATGGTTTTTCCACTGTCTTTATTATAAAAGTCTCCTCTGGCTTTAGATTTCTGATAGAAGTAGATTTACCAGTTCCACTACTTCCTAAAATCAACACTTTTTGTGTCATCTCATCACTTCCTTATCAAACTTGCTATTTCAAAAATAAGTTCTTTTGTAGCTTTTATATCTTCCAAACTATCATGTGCTTGAAATTCAATCTCAAAATAATTACACCAAGTTTCTAATTTATTATTTTCTAATACTGGAAGTATTCCACATAGTTGTAAAAATCCTATGCAAGGTAGAGGATCTATAGTTGCTGAACTTATGTAGCTGAAAAGATAATTATCATTTTGTCTTTTAAATAAAGCTTGTAACATTTCTATATCAAACTTTACATTATAGCCTGCTACTATAAATTTGTCCTCTTTATCATATTTATTTATATACTTATCTAATATTTTCTTAAAGTAAAAATAAGTTTCTGCCTCTGATTTATATTTTTCACTATCTAACTCTTTCAATGTTCTCCCTTGAACCTCTAAAGCTTTTGGATTAACTTCACTCCCTTCAAAAGGTTTTATGAAAAAGTTAAACTCCTCTACATCTTTTTTATCTATCCTTACTATTCCACTTAATTGGATGAGTGCTGACTCTTTGGGATTTACTCCACCTGTTTCTGTATCTAAAAACAAAATCTTCATTTTACACCTCTTATTTTATGTTTATAGTTGACTTTCTTATTAAAAATGCTCCTGGAACTTTCTCTCCTTTTTTTATAGCTTCTTTTATCAAAGTCTTTGAAATCTCCTTAGTTACCTTTACCTTTTCAACTCTATATTCATCTGGAACTAAAGTCTCATCAAAATAATCTACACTTTCTCTTCCTGCACTCCAAGTTATATTTCCATTTGGAGTTTCTATCTTTTTAACTCCCATTTTCTCCATACACATTTTTATATAATTTTCAAAATTTTCCTGTTTCTTTTTTCCGAGTTTCTTTAGTTTTTCAAGTTTTTCTATCTCTTCATCTATGTTTTTTATCAAGCTATCTCTATTCTTATAATATTTAACTATATCTGCACTTTTTTCTTTTAAAGTAGTTTCTATTCCTTGTTGTAACTCTTCTAATAAAGCAGAATCTTTTATCTCCCCTGTCTCTTCATCAATAGCCATCTCCCATAATTCTTCCATAGCTATCATTTCTTTACTTATCCCATACAATGTTAATTCATTCACAACCATCATCTCCTGTTTCTATTAAGTTATATTGCCAGCTAAATAGTTTTTCTAATTTAGTCACTAATGTCTTTAGATATCTTATATCCTTTTTATCTTTTATCTCATTTTCTAAAGAGTGTCTGAGTTCATATCTAACCATCAAGATTCTACTCATCATCTCTCTAAAAATATTTACTTGTACTGGTTCTTTCTCTTTTACTTCATCACAAAAATCTACAGTCATTTTTAATGATTCTAGTACTCTTACTCTTTTCTCTTCCAATATTTCTAGTTGTTTCACATCTACAAAAGGTTTATTGTATTTAACTAATCTTGCTACACCTCTAGGAATCCATGCTAAAATCTCTTCAAATTTTATTTTTAATTTTCCAGCATATACCATGTCATAACCTAAATCTTCCCACATGTCTCCTGTTATAATATTTCCAACATTTTTTAGTAGTGAATCTCTAAATTCAAAATTCTTTTGAACTAACTTATCATCTTGTAAAGCTTTTGCCAGTCTATTTTCATATCTAAGATAATCTATTAACATCTCATTTAATTCAAATAAGCTCATCAAGACTACTAGACTTGCTGGTGGTTTTGTTGCCTCTCTCATTTCTGGTAAAATCTCATCTAATTGTTTTTTAGCTAATGCTAACAACAATCTTTTTTCTTCAAAATTTTTAGTTAAAAGGCTTAATGATACTGTACCCATTATTCCAGCTACCCTTTCTGAAAATTGATTCCCTTCAGCATTAAAGTAATATGTGAAAATTTTTAAGTCATTTTCATTAGTAATAAGTTCTTTCATTTTTTCAGTAGTAGCATTAAATACTTTTTTAACCTTTTTATCTCTTTTACTCTTCCTCATTTTCTATTCCCTCCACCCATATATCTATCAGTACAGGGATTAGAAGTAATAACACCTCTCCGCCTATTGCTAGATACCCTCTTTGAATGTATGCTATATGCATAGCTGACAGTGTTAAAATTATAGAAATTGCATATATTAATATTCTTGACTTATTTTTCATATTATCCTCTCCATTGAAATTTTTTACTGGATATGGTATAATACATCAACTGTTGATTGAGGTATTTATACCTTTGAGACTTTATAGTTGCCAGCTATAAGGTCTCTTCTTTATTTTCTACTAAAACCACTTCGTATGGTATTCTAAAAGCTTCCAAAAATTGACAAGTATAAACAAAGTAAGTCCATTCATTCTTAGCTCTTTCAAGTGCTACTCCCCAGTTAAATAGTCCATTTTGTAATCCCAATCTTACATTTGAAGCATTTCTATGTATAATCCTAGCCGCTAATTCTGCTGAAATAGTTAATCTATCACTGGGTATTACCATTTTATTATCTTTTACTTCAAACATTTCCATCCTATTAGTCTTAGTCATCACTCTCATCTCCTTCAAGTGTAGGTAATCCTATTACATCATCATAGATACAGCCACAATTACTACAACAGATAATATTTTCTGTTATAATAATTTCTGAATTACAATAGTCACACAAGTAAGTTTTTTCTTTCATTACCATCACCTCAAATATATCTTGGTGCTCTAGTTACAAGAGTTGTTTTCCACTCTTTAATCTCTTTCTCTTGTTTTATTTGAGCTCCAATTTCTTTCATCTTTATTAGATTAGCTTCATTCTTTTCTCTAATTTTTTTAGCTTTCTTTTTTGTACTACTTTTTCCTCTTCCCATTTTCTATCTCCTTTTTAAAATCTACTAATTTTATTCTTCTTCTGTGATGCAATATAAACTCTCCTTGAGTATTTGAATATATTTCATGTATTACAGTTTTTTTAGTTTCAGAATGATATACTAATAACTTTCCATCTGTTACTTTTCCATGCATTTTACTAATTCTTATTATCTTTTTGATATCTCCAGTTTGTTCTAAAATATACATACTTTTATATCTAGGTATAGTTTTTAAAAATTCTTGAAACATTTTCTTTCCTTTCTTGACTTTTATTTTTAAATGTTATAAAATATATTTGTTAGCACTCGTGTAACTATACTGCTAACATAATAATTGTTTTTTGTTGGCTTGGTGGTTTGTCTTAACTTTTTATTGATAAAAATTGGAGGTCAGCTATGTATTTTTATATTAATATTCAGACTGGAGAAGTATACAAAGAAACATGTGAATATGCTAATCCAGCAAAATATCCAAACATCAAATTTTTAGGTATATTTAATTATCCTTCTGAAGCAATTAGATATGCTAAAAATCAAGGTTTTTATAACGCTGATGGATGTGCTTATTGTTGTCCTACTGCACATACTAGATAATTATTACTTATAAATGGGGGAATTTCCCCTTTTTTTAATACATTATTCTTGTAGTTAACTCCTTCTCTAAAGCTAACCAAATATTTCCAGCCCCTTCTTTAGTATTACATTCCATTATATATTTGTTATTATCTTTATCTAACAATATTATTTCTTTATCCTCAATCCATATTCTCTTTATTTGATCTTTTGATATTATCTGTTCTTGGAATCTTATAAAATTTTTCACCTTATCACTCCCTTCCTAAAATTTTATTGCTTTAAAAATAGGTTTATAAAATATTGTTGTCCTTTACCTGTTACCTTTGGAGTTTTATTTACTGAAATATGTCCATCTGAATGAGTTATTGCTGTTTCCTTTATTTCAAACAATTTCATTTCCATGGATTTTTGAGTAGGCATATTATAGTCTGCTCCCTTTCTTTTAATTAGATATCCATTCTCTCTTAACCAAGCAAACAATCTCTTTTGCCCCATATCAACACCATTTTGCTTTATTATCTTTGCTAAATCTCCTATCAAAATAGTTGTCTTTGATGTCTCTACTGCATCTGCAAATAAAACTTTAGGTTTATCACTCTCTATTTTTATTTCTAGAGCTTTTCTTTTCTCTCTTTCCTCTTTTAATTTTGTAAAAGCTTGGATAGCTAAGTCTGGATTATCTAGTAATTTTTCTGTAACATACATTCCATTTTGTCTGATGCTTGGTAGGATTTCATCACATACTAAGTCTTGAAATTTTCTAGCTACTTCATTGTTAGCTTTCATACATAGCTTATAGAAAATATTCTCTGGGATAAAATCATCTTTCCCAACTTGTTGGGAAAAGTCCTTACAGTAATTTATTACAGTTTCCCATCTTACATATTCTTTACCATTTTTAACTTGCACAAATCCAAGTCCTCTAGCTACATTCTCCAAGTTTAAAAAAGCTATTCCTTTTTCATCTAAATATGTACTTACTCCATTAATTACTATTACTTTATTTATTTTTCACCTCTCAAATTAAAATTCAATTAGTTTCTTTTTTGAAACAATTTAATTAAAAAAAATTTCTGAATTTAAAGAATATGTTTTACATATTACTCTTATTTCATCAGCTGTAAAGTCTGCTCCTCTATATCTATTTATTTTTAAGCTAAATCTTGAACAACTAATTTTTAGTAATTTCGCTACTTCCTTATGTTTTACATCATGTTCTAAGAAAAAAATTTTTAGTTTAGTATACGGTCTGTTCATAGTTCCTCCCTTTAAAATTATAATTTATTTCAGTTTCATTTTTGATACAAGAATATTATCATATATTTGTTTCAAAGTCAACAACTTTTTTTATAATAAAAAAAATTTTTTTTCTTTCAATCTTTTTTAAAGCTTTAAAATAAAGGTTTTATATTAAAAAAAAAGTTGCTTTTTATGAAACTTAGTTATATAATAAGAAATATATAGTTTTACAGGAGGATAAATTATGGTGGAAAAAAATAAAAGTGAGGTGAATTTAGGAGCTAAACTAAAACAACTTAGAGAATCTAAAGGATTCACAATGGAACAACTTGCATTTGAGATAAATCAAACTGATGAAAAACTTAATGCAAATAAAAGTATGATTTCAAAGTGGGAGAATAATAAAATAAGTCCTAAAAACATCTATTTGTCTGCTTATGTTAAAATTTTTAATATTTCCCTTAATGAATTATTAGGGTTAGAATCAGAAGAAAATCGTAACATTATAACTTATAGAATTGATACTAAAGGATTAAAAAAAGAGCAAGTGAACGAACTAAAAAAAGATTTAGAAACTTTTACAACTTTTCTTCTTGAAAAATTAAGAAATAACAATAAATAACAAATTAGGAGTGTACTGTATGAAACATCGAGGGTTTGAAATTACAAATGAAAAATATTTTGAAGTTGAAAAAAATGCAATGGATTTTATTAATAAAGTTGTACTTTTTTTTAATATAGATATAGAAAATGTAACTTTTAAACAGATTAAAGAGTATTGTGAAAAAGAACTTGGAATTCTATATGAAGGCTATCCATTAAGTGATAGTTCATATATGATAGGTGGGGTTGCGATTAAAAATGAATATGGAATTATTATTGGGTATAATTCTAATCCTTCTCTTCCTTTTGAACGTCAAAATTTTTCTATGATGCATGAAACTTATCATACTTTATATCATATGGATGCTACTCAACCTTTTCAACAACATTACTCTAATTTTTTTGAAAGAAGTACTTATACTTCGGAAGAAACAATTAGAGAAATCGAAGCTGACTTTGGTTCTTCCATTTTTTTGTTAAATACAAAAGCTCTTATTCAGCAAATTTTAAATAATAAAACTTATTCTGATATTTGTCAACATTTTGAAATTAGTAAATTAGCTTTAAAATTAAGAATTATTAATTTTTTATATTATAATTGTAATCTTAGTTATTCAGCAGCTTATTTATATATGGAAAGATATTTTGAAGGATACAATATTCCTATTTTAAAAACGATTAAGAATTATGTAGGAATTCAAGATAACTTTTTAGCTATTTTCCAAGAAAAAATTTTCCAAAAAAGAAAAGAATTAAAAATTAGTTGTGAATAATATAAAAAATAAATAAGGAGGAAATTATTATGGGATTAAACACTGCAACAATATCTATAGTTTTATGGGAAAAAACATCACCTAGTAATGCTATCGGAAAATTTTCTGATATGTTAGCTGATGGAGAAATAGTTGAATTAGGTTATATTGCTAAAAGAGATAGGGTTTTATTCACTAATAAGAGAATATTAATGATTAATGTCCAAGGATTAACAGGAAAAAAAGTAGATTTTCATACTATACCATATTCAAAAATCTCTTCTTTTTCTATTGAAACTTCTGGAACTTTTGATTTAGATTCAGAATTAAAAATATGGGTATCTGGATTAGCTGGAGTAGAATTACAATTTTTAAAAGGAATTGATATTAAAGAAGTTGGAAGATTTTTAACAAATAAGATTATCTAACAAGGTGGGGATTTACTTATGGAAAAATTAGAAGTTAAATTTATTTTAAATTATGGCCATGGTAAAAGAGATATTGACGTTATTGCTACAGATTTTGAAGATAGCATTTATGACTTTCATGCTTGTTTTTCATTTGAAACCTTACTTGGTGCAGAAGAAGTTATGCCTTCGAAAATTTTAAAAATGAATTTAGATGAGGTTATAAAAAATAATTATTCTTTTAAAGCTAAAAGTTTTAATTGCTCTAACTTAAAAAAAGGTGATTATGGTATCCTAAGAGAAAAGTTTGATGGAGTAACTAGATATTATTTAGCTAAAATAATTGGAGTGGATGATTTTGCTGAGCACAAAGATTTATCAGATAAAATATTGCTGAATATATCAATTCCAATGTTTTAAATAGAAATAAATATACTTCTAAATATTTAAGTTTTTATACTGATAAAAATTATTTATTAGATAATAATAACTTTATTTCTAGCGATATTTCTTTTGAAGAGTTTAAAGAAAAATATAAGAATACTTTTAATACTCTTTTTCAACCTAAAGAAAAAATTACAATTGAATGGAAAGATAAATAATCTATTCATACTTTATAAATATTAGGAGATGATGACATTGGAATACAACTCGCTATATAATAACATTCTTAATAAATCTATTGAAGCTTTTATTTTAGGGATTGAATTATATAATAAACCTACTTTAAAATATAGAGTTGAAGGTTTTAGTTTTTTTATCTGCAATGCTTGGGAATTAATGTTAAAAGCTAAAATTATTAAAGATTTTGGAGAAAAAGAAGTATATTATAAAGATAATCCCGAAAGAACTATTACACTAGAAAATTGTGTAAAAAAAATTTTTACCAATGATAAAGATCCATTGAGACGTAATTTAGAAAAAATAATTGAATTAAGAAATACAAGTACTCATTTTATTACTCAAGAATATGAAATGGTTTATATTCCACTTTTTCAATCTTGTGTTTTTAATTTTATTGAAAAAATTAAAAATTTTCATGATATTGAAATGTCTGATTATATTCCACAAAATTTTTTAACTTTATCAGTAAGTATGAAAGCTATAAACCAACAAGAAATACGAGCTAAATATCCTGAAGAAATAGCCAATAAACTTTTAAATATTAATAATGAATTAACAACTTTATCTAGTGAAATGAATGATAATTTTTCAATAAGAATTGATCATTATCATATAATAACTAAAGATAAAAGTAAAGCAACTTCTAGTGTTTATATAGATAAAAATGCTGAGGTAGGTGTTAAAATACTTAATAAAATTCAAAATCCTAATGAAACTCACAAATATAATGCTAAAGCTTGTATTGAATTAATAAATAAAACTATTTCTAAAGAAAAAATAAATTTTATATCTTTAAGTGCAGATGAAAATAAAAAGGGAGTTTTTTATAAATATCACTTAGACCTTTTTATAAAGTATTTTGGTATTAAAGATAATGAAAAACTATGTTTTGTATATAATGTTGGAAGTCAACCTATGTTTTCATACTCATTACAATGTATTGAATTTATTTTAAATGAAATTAGAAAAAATCCAGAAAATATTATTAAAGATTTAAAGGAGAAATTAAAAAAAAGCTAACCCCAGGAGCAAAGGAATTCTAAGGGCACAGCCCCTACTCTCATTCGAGAACCCAGCTTCAATCCTTCACAAGTTAGCTTAATAACTAAGTTATTTTGTATTTAAATATTAGCATATTTTTCAAAAAAAAGCAAGTTCAAATTAAAATGGCTATCTCCCGCAGGAAATAGCCATCCAGTATGCACGATAACCAAAGTTACCGATTACACTGTATCCGCAAATATAGTATATCACGACTTTGGTTATTTTGTAATACACAAAATTAAAAAAAATGGAGAGTGATATTATGAAAAAACCAAATGGTCTTGGAACTGTCTATAAGATGTCAGGAAATAGGCGAAAACCATTCAGAGCTGTTATTACAACAGGCTATGATATAGTAGGAACTCAAAAAAGATTAACAATAGGGTATTATGCTACTAGAAAAGAAGCTGAAAAAGCTTTGGCATCCTATGAATATAATCCTGAAAAATTAAAAAATTCTAAGCTAACTTTTAAAGATGTTTATGACAAGTGGAGTGAATCCCATTTCCCTAAACTTCAACCAAATACTGTAGAAGTTACTATGTCTTATGCTAAAAATTTAATTCCACTACACGATATTCCATTTGTAGAAATTAAAGCTATTCAACTTCAAGACTTATTTAATAAATTAGAAATATCAGCAGCAAGTAAAGCAAAAGTTAAAAATATAATTAATGCTATGTATAAATATGCTTTAAAATATGAAATAGTAGATAAAGATTACTCTACTCTAATTGACCTTGGAAAAAGAGAAAAAGTTATTCAAAGAAAAGTATTTACAGATGAAGAGATATCAAAATTATGGAAGTATAAAGACTTATATTGGGTAGATACAATTCTAATAATGATTTATTCTGGTATGAGAATAGGGGAGCTTTTGGGACTTAAAAATGAGCATATTGATTTAGAAAATAGGATTATAGTAGGGGCTGGAATTAAGACTGAAGCTGGAAAAAATAGAATTATTCCTATCAATAGAAAAATTTTACCTCTCATCCAAAAACATATGAGAGCAGATAAAACTTTTTTATTTGCAACTAAAACTAATAGACCTGTTCTTTATGATAATTATAGAAAATCTTTTATGTCTGTAATGGATAAATTAGAAATGACTCATACTATTCATGACTGTAGACATACCTTTGCAACTTTATTAAATAATGCTGATGCCAATCCTACAGCTATTAAAAATATAGTTGGACATACTAGCTTTGAAACAACAGAAAAAATTTACACACATAAAAATATTGAAGAACTTAAAAAGGCTATTGATTTAATATAAACATACCTAAAAGTCTTTAAAATAAAAATAAGGGGCAAAATGCCCCTTAACTTATTTGCGTTCTATTTGTGTGCTACCGCTTAAATTTTTTGTGGTTTTTGGTACTTTTTATTGCTTTCAAATGCCCTAAAATAGCCACTTTTATGGTTTAGGTATTATCTTCCCCAAGTATCTGTATTTTTATTCCAAGAAGCAGCTATTTCAGCTTCCTCTTCAGTTAAATATTTTTCTTCTTTTGCTAATTCAAGTAATGCTGTGAAGTTAGATAAAGTTTCCCATTTGATATTTTTTTCTCCAAAGTTTTTATAAGCTTTATCAAACTCATAAGAGAAGATAGCTAGTACTTCTACTTCTTTAGCTCCTTCATTTCTAGCAGCTTCAACAGCTTTTATTGAGCTTCCCCCAGTAGAGATTAAGTCTTCAATTACAATAACTTTTTTTCCTTCAAAATCTGCTCCTTCTATTTGTCTTCCTGCTCCGTGAGCTTTTTTCTCTCCTCTTATATAACTCATTGGTTTATTCATCAGTTGTGCTATAAAAGCTGCCCAAGGAATTCCAGCAGTTGCTGTTCCTGCTACTACATCAAAATCTTTTTCAGATAATTTTTTTATAAACTCATCTACTACTACTTGTCTTTCAACAGGATATCCTATCATTTTTCTATTGTCACAATAGATTGGACTTTTGATTCCAGATACAAATGTAAATGGTTCCTTTACATTTAATTTTACTGCTCCTGTGCTTAATAATGATTTTGCTACATCTTTTGCTCTACTCATGATAATTAATTTCCCTCCCATATTTTCCATAAAACTCTTTATTTGAATATACTATTTGACCTCTTAAAATTGTTGTAACAACTCTTCCACCTCTATTAAATTTTTCATATGGTGTCCAATTTGCTTTAGTTATTACATCATCATCTTTTATAGCTGACTTATCTTCTCTATCTATTATTACTAAATCAGCATCATATCCAACTTGAATTTTTCCTTTATTTGCTATATTAAAAATTTCAGCTGGTTTTGTACACATTACCTCAATGAGTCTTGCCATTGAGATTTTCCCTTCATCTACACCTTTCAGCATCATCTCAAGTGAGTTTTCTACTCCAGGTATACCAAAAGTAAGTTTTGCTAATTTTTCCTCTATTAGATGAGGTGCATGGTCTGTTCCTATTGTATCAATAGTTCCATCAGCAAGAGCTTTCCATAACTCCTCATTATCCTCTTTAGTTTTTAATTCTGGCTTCATTCTAAGTAACATTGAACTTCTCTCATCAGCATTTACATCATCTACATTTAAGAAAAGGTGGTGTGGAGTAACTTCTCCGTAAACTTTTAATCCCTTAGCCTTTGCTTCTCTTAACATCTTAGCTTCACTAGCTTTAGATAGATGACATAGATATAATGGTTTATCATATTTTTCACAAAGCTCAATAGCTTTGGCTACCATCTCTTCTTCAGCATGTACAGATATAATTTTTGATTCTCTAAAAATATTTTCTATAACACTATCTTCTGTTATTAACATATCTCCAGTAGACATATTTAAAAATATCTTTGTAGAAGCAACCTTATCTATTACTTTTTTTATCTCTTCACTGTTATCGTTTCTACTTCCACCAAAATTAAATCCATAGTCTACATATGATTTTCCAACCATCATAGCTCTTTTTTCTTCAAATATTTCAGAAGTAGTTACAGCTGGTATTGTATTTGGCATATCAATAAATGTAGTAACTCCACCTCTAGCACAAGCCATACTTCCAGTCATAAAATCCTCTTTATGAGAAAGTCCTGGGTCTCTCATATGACAATGAGCATCTACCACTCCAGGAATTACCCATTTTCCTTTAGCATCTACTACCTCTAATCTTCCTTCTGGAATATTTTCCAATATCTCTATTATTTTCCCATCTGCTGTTAATATATCTGTAACTTTTTCTACTCCATCAATTAGAATTCTACAGTTTTTTATTAGCATAATCCTGCCTCTTTCATTCCTTCTAAGATTTCTGCCTCTACCATTTGTGCTGCTTTAGCTGGGTCTTCATTTTTAGTAATTGGTCTACCTACTACTAAGAAATCACAACCATTTATTATTGCATCTTTTGGAGTCATTATTCTCTCTTGGTCATTTGTAGCTGACCATTTTGGTCTTACTCCTGGACACACAGTTTTGAAATCTTTTCCACAAGTATCTTTTATAAGTTTAGCTTCCCATGGAGAACATACTACTCCATCTAATCCAGATGTTTTTACAAGTTTTGCCCAGTTTAAAGCTAAATCAGCAAGAGAAAGTTTTGATTGGAAAGTCTCCTCTACATCTTCTACTGATAAACTTGTTAAAACTGTAACTCCTATTACAAGGTTATCTTGATTTATTTTTTTAACCTCTTCTGCAACTTTAGTCATCATCTTTCTTCCACCACTAGCATGTACATTGAACATAAATACATTTTGCTTAGCAGCAAACACAGAAGCCATAGCTGTTGTATTTGGAATATCGTGGAATTTTAAATCCAAGAAAACTTTTTTCCCTTTAGCAGAAAGATACTCTATTATCTCTCCTTTAGAGTTTAAGAAAAGTTCTAATCCAACTTTATAAAAAGTTGCTCCATCTCCAATTTTTTCTACAAGCTCTTTTGCTTGGTCAGCTGTTGGGAAATCCAAAGCTATTATCATTCTATCCTTAGCACTATACATAAAATCTCCTTTCACTTTTAAAGAAAACTAAGAATTGTTCCATATTCCAAGAAGTTGATTAACTATAAGCTTACTTCACTAAAAACACAAAATTCGCTTTGCTCAAACAGTTGTGTTTTTTAACATTCAGTTTCGCTGAGTTAATCTAACTTCTCTCCATAAATTACACAATTCTTTGAGTTTTCTTTCTTGGTACAAATATTTTTCTTATCTGTGAGCTGCCCCTACTAACTCACTTATATTTTCAAATCCATTCTCTTCACAATATTTTTGTAATCCCTCAGCTATTTCTACAGCTAACATAGGATTAGAGAAAATAGCTGAACCTATTGATATCATAGAAGCTCCAGCCATTATAAACTCAAGAGCATCTTCTACTGAAGCTATTCCTCCCATTCCAATAATAGGAATATTTACAGCTTTATATACTTGATAAACCATTCTTACAGCTACAGGTTTTACAGCTGGTCCAGAAAATCCTCCAAAAGTATTTCCTAACACTGGTTTTTTAGTTCTTATATCTATTACCATTCCAAGTAAAGTATTGATAAGAGATACTGCATCTGCTCCATTTTCCTCTACTATTTTAGCTATACTAGCTATATCAGTAACATTGGGAGAAAGTTTTACTACTAATGGTTTAGATGTAACTTTTCTTACCTCTCTTGTTACTCTAGCAGCTACCTCTGGATTAGCTCCAAAAGCCATACCTCCATCTTTTACATTTGGACAAGAGATATTTAACTCTACTACTGCTATTTCAGGAATTTTATCTACTCTTTTTGCTATTTCAACATACTCCTCTACAGTTTTTCCATTGATATTAGCTATTATATTTGTAGTTATTCCTTGAGCTTTCATCTCTGGTAAAATGTGAGATTCAAAATAATCTATTCCAGGATTTTCAAGTCCTACACAGTTTAACATTCCAGCAGGAGTTTCAGCTATTCTTGTACCATAGTTTCCATCTCTTGGCTCTACAGTAAGCCCTTTTATTCCTATTCCACCTAATATATTTGGGTCAAAATATTCTTTATATTCCATTCCAAATCCAAAACAACCAGAAGAAGTTACTATTGGATTTTTAAAATCTACACCTAAAAATTTAGTTTGTAATCTGTTCATCTTTTCCTCCAACAAATTAATTTCCACAACAAGTTTCAGTTTTTTCTACAACTGGGTCAAAGTCTACAATAGTTTCAGAATCAAAAACAGGTCCATCATGACATACTTTTTTCATTCCAAATTTTGTTTTGATTGAACAACCAACACAAGCTTTTACTCCACAAGCCATTCTAGCTTCCAATGAAATTTCACACTTAGTTTCAAATTTCTTAGCTGTTTTTGCAACTGCTTCCATCATTTTTTGTGGTCCACAAGTAAATACCATATCATATTTTTTAGCTTTCATTAATTCTTCCATTTTAACTATAACATTTCCATGTATTCCTACAGAACCATCATCAGTTGTAATATAGTTCTCTATTCCATCAAGATTGAAATTTGACATTATCTCCATAGCTTCTCTGTTTCTTCCACCTGCTATAAAAGTAACTTTATTATTTTTAGATAAAACTTCTATTAATAGTTTCATTGGAGCCATTCCCATTCCTCCACCTACTACTAATAACTCTTTCCCAGAGATTTCTGTTGTAAATCCTGTTCCAAGTGGTCCTTGAATATTTATTATCTCTCCAGCTTTCATAGAGGCTAAATCTTTAGTTCCTCCACCTTTTATCTCATAATAAAACTCTAAAATATTATTCTCTTTATCTGCATAATGTAAGCTGATAGGTCTTCTTAAAAAATATACACCATTTTTACATTGTAACATATAAAACTGTCCAGCTTTAGCAGCTTTTACTGTTTTATCTCCTTTTACTTTCATAAGGTAGTTGTGTCCAGCAACTAATTTGTTTTCTAAAATTTCACAATTTTCTAAAAACATTTCTCCTCCCAAATTTATATAAATTAACTATTTTATCTCTTTACCACAATAGTAACAGAATTTTCCATAATCTTTTACTACTACTTTATTTTCTGTCTCTTCAAAGTGAGTTACACACTTAGGATTTTTACAAACAGTTAAGAAATGCTCTTCTACTTCTTCTTTCTCCTCTTTTCTAGGAGCAGTGGAATTTTTTAATCCTAGTGCTAAAGCATACATAGCCTCTCTTGTAGGAACTCCATTTGCTGCTTGTTTAAAGTATAGTGCGTGCTTTGTATCATCTAAATCTATATTTATCTCATCTACTCTTGGTAGTGGATGTAATATTATCATATGCTCTTGACACTTATTTAATATAGTATCCTTAGATATTTTGTAAACTCCACTTACTTTATTATACTCCTCTATATCATCAAATCTTTCTCTTTGAATTCTTGTCATATAAAGTACATCTATCTCTTTTAATATTGGCTCATACTCAGAACAGATATGGTATTTCATTCCTTTTTCATCTAACTCTTTAGTGATGTACTCTGGTATTTGTATTGATTCTGGAGCTACGAAATAAAACTCTCCACCAAACATCTCTAATGCTTTAGTAAGAGAGTGTACAGTTCTTCCATATTTTAAATCTCCTACAAAAGCTATTTTAATATTTTCAATTCTTCCAATCTCTTTTTTTATTGTAAATAAGTCTAAAAGAGTTTGGCTAGGGTGTTCATTTGCTCCATCTCCAGCATTGATAACAGGATTTTTAGAAATTTCAGAAGCGAATTTTGCTGCTCCCTCTATATAGTGTCTCATAACTATTATATCAGAGTAAGCCTCTACCATTTTTATAGTATCTCTTAAAGACTCCCCTTTTTTTAATGAAGTAGCATCTGGAGAATCAAATCCTAAAACTTGTGCTCCTAATCTATAAGCTGCTGATGTAAATGATAATCTTGTTCTTGTTGAAGGTTCAAAGAATAAACTTCCTACTATTTTCCCCTTTGCTAACTCTGCTTCTGGTTTTTGTGAAAGTTCATTTGCTACTTCTAATACTTCTAATATCTCTTCTTTTGTTAAATCTTTAATAGATATGAAATCTTTCATTTCCTACTCCCTCCTGTTATAAAATATTTTAAATTAGTCATAAAAAAAGGAATGAGTCCCTCTTTTTAAAAGAGAGTTAACATTCCTTTGATATCTTTAATAATATAATTTTTAAAAAGTATAAAATAATTAGAAAATAAAATAGAAACAGAGTGCATATCTTTTAGCTTATCTATAAAATTTCTCATCTCTACTCCTCCTTACTTTCTACATATATCTTTGCTATTCTATCATAGTTTTCAGTTTTTTTCAAGTATGATTTTAATTTTTTAATACCTCTATTAGTTGTGTCTTATAATTATTCAAATTCTCTATTAAATTATCTATCTGTTCCCTAGTCAATTTTACACTTTTTTCAGGTAGTGGAACACTTTTAAATCCATCACTTACCTCTACATTTGTTACTGGGAACATATAATTCTCTTCACTCATTATTTTTTGGAAATCATCACTCAAAACTCTCTCCATAAATTTCTTAGCTCCAGCTTTAACCTCTTTTTTATTCACAAGTGAAACTCCCTCTTGATAAATAAAACTTCCATCTTCTAATAAGAAACTATCATATTTTGAAGAATCCTCACCTGTAAAAAATAGATTACTTGTAGCATACCCTATCATCATAGGTGCTTCTCCTGCTGTAAATTTAGCAAAGGCTTCACTCCAACCAGGCTCTACACTATATATAGCTGGTTTTAATTCCTTCCAAAACTCTAACCAATTTTCACCATAAAGAGCTATACTCCATTGTAACGCTTCCTCTCCAGTAATTGATACTTTTGGATTTTCTACCATAAGTTGCTTATTAAATTTCTCCAACTCTTTTAAATTTTTAGGTGGTACTGAAATCTTTTCCTTATTGTAATTTATTGCTAAAACACCATAATCCATTGGAATAACATAATCACTACTCATTTTGAAATTTTTATTTTTAATATTTCCAATATTTTGAGGAACATATGGTAATATTAGTCCCTCTCTTTTAGCCATCTCTGTAGTTAACTCTGTAAGTCCTACTACAATATCTGCCTTTGGTCTTTTCTTTTCCAGTTTTAGCCTTCCAACAATCCCATCTATAGAGACAAACTTTATAGTATCTCCTGTTTCTTTCTGAAATACCTTTCCGTACTCCTTCTCTATCCATTTCATCGAACTTGGTCCATAGATAGTTATCTCCTCAGCGTTGATAGTTGTTGCTCCTCCTACAAATAGGCAAGTTAATAAAATTTTTTTCATACTTTTCTCTCCTTTCCTTTCTAGCATTACCTAGATAGGTTCTGACGGTCGAATATTAATTCCTCTCAGCCTCTTAGCTCCCGTTTTCATGTTACTATTATACTCTATTTTTCCTCTTTTTCAAAATATAAATTTTTTTTGTTCATATAAAAAAATATTTTGCTAATATAAATATTGATGAAAAAGAAGCATTAGAAACTTCTTCTGCTACTTCTTCAACTGCTACTGATGCAAAAAAATAAAACTTAATAAAAAAACTCCCCATCTAGTTAAGATGGGGTAATTTTTTTACTTCATTCCTACTATATTTTCACTTTTTAAAATATAAGTCTGTTTATGGGCTAGTGGAATAAAATATCTACTACTATATGTTAAATAGAAAATTTTATCAATTATTCTTTCTTTATACTCCTTATTTCTTTCTTCTTTAAATAAATTAAAAAATGGTAAAAGCGAATCTTCTAAATCATAATCTATTAATTCTCCAACTATAGTCTTTTCTAAACTAGTTAATGGATAAACACTATTTATTGTAATATTGTATAGAGCTATATCATAATCCTTACTTCTTAATTTATTCAAAAATTTATCTAAATTATAAATTTCAATCTCTACATTCAATCCATTTTGAATTAAATCATGTGCTACATATTGTGCAAAATTTCTGTTGTGAATTGTATTCAAACACATTATTTTTATCTTTTTCTCAAAATGTCCACTATTTTTTAAAATTTTAATAGCTTCTCTTCTGCTATAGTTTTTCTCTAAAAATGAAATTTTTATATCAAACATCTCTTGTGGACAAATAGTGGTAGCTTCTCTATTCAAAAGAGACTCTAATGCTTTTCTATCATTTAAAGAATAATTTTTTTTATTTCCAAAAACTAAAGATATTATGTCATATACTGTATCTTTAACTATTTTCTTGCCTCTTAAATTTCCTATTTTTTTAGCGGTTTCAATATCCTCTTTATATAAATCATAGGAGTAATAGTTGGGTAAATTTAAAGAGTTAATCAATCTTTGATAACTATTTAATTCTCCTTTTATTTCAACATTTTCAAATATAGAACTTTGATCAAAATAATATTTATTTTTTTTCAATTTAATTTTATTTTTTTCTATTTCTTCAATAGCATATCTTCCGCTTGTAAAAATTTTATTATTCTCTCTTTTTAATATTGACATTAGAGGATTTGTTAAGCCTATTTCTAATTCATGGTCCGGATAATTTAATAAAATTATAAATTCTCTATCATTTAAAACTTGAATTTGTTGTATTGAAGAGTATAAATCGTTCATATATCCATTCTTTAAATAATTTTCTATTGAATCTTTTACATCTTGTGCTGTTATAGAATCTCCATTAGAAAAATATATATCCTCTCTCAATTTACAATATATTTCCATCTCATCATTTTTTTTATACTCTTCTAGTAAGTATGGAACAACTTGCCCATCTTTATCAATTTTAAATAGTTGTGCATATATATAATTCGTCGCTCTTCTAGAATATGTATCTCTTAGTAATATAGGATCTATTGTCTCTACTTTTACTTCTTGTTCTATTACCAAACTATCACTTTGCTCTATTTTTTCATCCTCAAACAAATTATTTATTTCATTTTCAAATGAAAATCCAGATGTACTTATAATAAAGAACACTATCATTTTAAATAAAACTTTTTTCATTTTCTCCTCTTTCTTCATAAATTATATCTCTTATAAAAAATTTAATTTAAATGTATGTTACATATTTATAAAATTGACCAACACATTTATATCATTTTATATAATTGTACAAAAAAAAAGTCAACATTCCAAACACGTTTTTAATTTTTTTAAAATTAAAACTATAATTTTCTTCAATAATATAAAAAAGCCATGAGATTTCCTCATGACTTAACTATCTAATTAAGATACTTATTTATAATTTCTTCATATTTTCCATTCTTTTTTAAATTTGATAACCCTCTATTTATTACTTCAATAAACTCTTTATTCTTACCTTTTTTTACCATAACTGCACATTCAGAATAATCTTCCTCTCCTAATGGCATTTTTACCTTTAGACCATTTGCAATATTATACTCAACAAAAATAACATCATCTATTTCTTTACGTGCCTCAGATATTGACATACCTGAAAAAATTGCATCTACTTCTTCATTATCTAATGCCTCCATTGAAGCTTGAAATCCTAAAGGTAATAATTCATATTTAAAATTTTGATCTTCTGCTAAGGCTTTTAATAATTCAATATCAATACCTTTAAGTTTCCCATCTTTATCTTCATATTCAAATGGCGGAAAATATATATCAGTTGCTACTTTATAAATTTTTTCTCCAGCCCGAATGAATTAATACACCAAAATATAAAAATAGATATTCTTATTAAGTGATAAAAAAATTTCATTACTCCTCCCATACATACTTATATATCTTTTTATAATATTATTAAGTATACAAATTTCTACGCCAACGATAAGTGTATCAAAAAAAAAAAAAAAAAATCAAGTTTTAAAACATAAGTTTTTTATATTAAATTTATAAAGTTTTTACTTCTCTATAAATTTTCTATCTCATCATTTAATATAATAACCATTTTAAAAATTATAAATTTTTCAAACAAATTTTAGTTGTCATTTTAATTTAGATTTTTTAATTTTTTAAGAAAAAAAATATTTGATTGTTATAATTTAATTTATATGTTATAATTTTTTCTGGACTGTTATTGTCTAATATAATATGAATGGAGAGTTTCAAATGACAAACAACAATATTACTAATAAGATGTTTTTAAGTCTTATGATCCCTTTTATTCTTTCTACAATAACTCAACCTTTATTAGGGGCAGCTGATATGGCAGTTATTGGAAAGTTAAATAATACTAATTTTATTTCAGGTGTTTCTATTGGAACCTTAATTTTCAATACTATCTATTGGATATTTGGATTTTTAAGAGTGAGCACCACTGCTTATAGTGCTCAATCAAGTCATTATACAAATAAAAAAGATATTAGTGATGTTTTTTTCCGTCCACTATTAATAGCTTTTATTATTAGTTTCATTATGATTATTTCACAAAACTTAATTTTTGAAAGTTCTATGAAGTTTATTAATCCAGATATTAATATTCAAAAAGTAGCTTATACTTATTTTAAAATACTTATATGGGGAGCTCCCTTTGTTTTGACAAATTATGTACTTTTAGGTTGGCTTATGGGATTAGGAAATGTCAAATCTTCTATGACTATGCAAATCTCTGGTAATCTATTGAATATACTTTTAGATATTTTATTTGTTATATTCTTAGATTATAAAGTTGAAGGAGTTGCTTATGCTACTCTTATCTCACAAATTTTTTCAACTATTCTTGGAATAATATTTATTACTCCATACTCTTATCATAAATATTTAGATTTTAAATCTATTATAAATAAAAAAGAGATTATAAATATTTTATGTGTAAATAGAGATTTAATGATTAGAACTTTCTGTTTAGTATCTCACAATAATCTCTTTACCATGGCTAGTTCTAGATTAGGTGGAGATATTCTTGCTACAAATGCTATACTATTCCAAATAATGTCAATTTTCTCATATGCTTTTGATGGAATTGCCAATACAGCTAGTGTATTCTCTGGAAGAGCTAGAGGACGGAAAAATAATACACTTATGAAAAATTGTTGGAAACAAACTTTTTTCTGGGGAATCATTGCAACAATTTTAATTACAATAGTGTTTGTCTTATTTAATAGAACTATTATTGAAATCTTTACAAAGCTTCCTAATATATTAATATTAACTCAAAAATATTCAATCTGGTTAGTACTATATCCTTCTATTGCTTTTTTAGGATTAACTTTTTATGGAGTGTTTACAGGAGCAGCTAAAACAGTTCCTATTATGACATCTACAGTATTAGCTTTTATTTCATTTTTCATAGCTTGGAAATTTTTAATACCAATTTATGGAAACAATGGCGTTTGGTTATCACTACTTGTCTTCTATTTAGGAAGAGGTATATTCTTAATCCCTCAATTAAAAAAGACCTTAACTAATTAAAATTCAAATGTAATACCTAGTCTACTTAGATATTTTTATTTAAAAACTACTAAAAAATAAAGAGAGAAAGTATAATTTTATCTTACCTTCTCTCTTTTTATTATCTCTTTTTAAGACTCTAAGTGACACATTACTTCATGTTCACTATCAAATCTTTTCATTTTTGGCTTTTTAACTTTACACACCTCTATTGCTGATTTACATCTATTAACAAAAGGACACTCATCTTTTAATAGAATTGGACTAGGAATATCCCCTTCTAAAATCTCTAATCTATTATTTTTCTCCAAACTTAATACACTCTTTATTAAAGCATGAGTATATGGGTGTTTTGCTTCTAATTTTAAGTTTTTACTCTTTAATTTTTCGACAATATGCCCTAAATACATAACCATAACTTCATCAGCTAATGACTGTACCAAAGCTAAATCATGACAGATAAATATTATACTCATATTTGTTTCTCTCTGTATCTTTTTCAAAAGCTCTATTATACTTTTTTGAATAGATACATCTAAGGCTGAGGTTGCCTCATCACAAATAAGAATTTCAGGTTTAAGTGATATAGCTCTAGCTATTCCTACCCTCTGTAACTGTCCTCCACTTAAATTATGTGGATAAGCATTCAAGTAATCACTTGATAACTCTACCATATTTAAAAGCTCTTTTACTTTCTTCTCTTTCTCTTCCTTTTTTATCAATCCAAAATTAAGAAGTGGCTCTGTTAGGATATCCTTTATTGTCATTCTTGGATTAAAAGCTCCATGAGCATCTTGGAAGATCATTTGAATATTTTTTCTATTCTCCCTTAACTCCTTTTTATTAAATTTTGAAATATCTTTTCCTTTGTAAAGTATTTCACCCTCAGTTAGTTTCTCTAATTGGACTATCAATCTCACTAAAGTTGATTTTCCACATCCACTCTCTCCTACTATCCCTGTAATTTTTCCCTCTTCTATATCTAAATTTATATTATTACAAGCTTTTAAAGTTTTACCATCAGAAGTTATAAAATACTTATTTACATTTTTTAATTCTAATATTTTTTTACTCATAATTTTCCTCACTCTCTAAAGTAGGAACAGAGGCTATTAATAATTTAGTATATTCAGACTTTGGATTTTTTAAAACCTCTTCTGTTTTTCCAGTTTCAACAATTTTTCCATCTTTCATAACAACCAATCTATCAGCTAAATATGCAGCTACTCCTAAGCTATGTGTCACTACTACCATTGTCGTACCAAATTTTTCTCTCATGTGAAGTAATTCAGTAACAATCTGAGCTTGTGTTGTTACATCTAGAGCACTTGTAGGTTCATCTGCTAATAATATTTTAGGATTAAATGTCATAGCCATAGCTATTCCTACTCTTTGGCACATTCCTCCACTCAACTGATATGGATAACTGTTCATTATATTTTCTGGAGATGGAAGATTTGTTTTCCTCAAATTCTCTATTGCTTTAGTTTCGGCTTCTTCCTTTGAGATTTTGAGATGTTGTCTAATATATTCAATATATTGCCTTCCTATCTTTCTAATAGGATTAAGAGTATGACGTGTCTCTTGAAAAACGATTGTTATATTTCTTCCTTTTTCAAACTTCTTATCACTTAAAATATTTTTCCCTTCAAATAGTACTTCTCCTACTATCTTAGTAGTTTCAGGAAGTCCTCCTACAATACTTTTAATGAGAGTGGATTTTCCACTTCCACTCTCACCTACTATACCTATAATTTCACCTTTTTTTATATCAAGATTAAAATCTGAAACTGCTACCTTTCCATTCTCATAAGTTATCCCAATATTTTTTAAAGTTAGCATATACACTCCTATTTAAAACGACATCTTATCTGTTAACCAATAGTAATCCATTGGATACATCACTACATTTTTTAATTTTGTTGAAGAGATTAAGTAAGCAGTTTCATATCCAAAGAATATTGTTGCACAATCATCCATTATAAGTTGTTGAATTTCTATAATTAACTCTCTTCTCTTATCAGGATCAAACTCTGATGAAAGCTCATCTAATAAAGCATCTACTTTTGGATTATTATATCCAGTTTGATTTGTAGAAGCTTTACTGTACCAGTTCTCACGTAAATAGTTTTCAGGATCTCCACTATTAGCAACTAAAACATTCCATATAAGTAAATCAAAATTTCCACTATCTCTATATTTTAATACTGTTTCATAACTTACTGTTATTAATTTTACCTTTATTCCAATCTCTTTTAAACTAACTTGAGCCGCTTGTGCATAAACTTTTAACTCTTCTCTACTTGTATAGATAACAAAGTTTAACTCTATTTTTTGCCCATCTGGAGTTTCTAAATATCCATCTCCATCAATATCTTTATATCCAGCCTTAGCTAAAATTTCCTTTGCATTTTTAGGATTATATGTATTTTCATCAACAAGTTGATCAAATCCGAAATTTAATGTTGGTGGTACTGGTGCTTTTCCAGGAGTTGCTGCTCCTCCTAATAAAACAGCTGTATAAACCTCTTTATTCAAAGCTCTATTTATAGCTTGACGTAATACTTTATCTTTTAAAATTCCATTTTCATTCATAAAAGCAAAAGTTCCTCTTAATGACTTTATACTTTGAATGTTATACTTATCATTATTTTTAAAATCAACTAAATTTTCTGGCTTTAGGCTATATGCCATTTGAATTTCTCCACTTTGTAGTGCTAAAGAACGTGTTGCTTGGTCATTTATATATTTAAATACCACACGATCAAATGGAACCTCTCCTCCCCAGTAGTTTTCATTTCTAACTACTGAACAATACTCTGTTGGATTAAATTTCTCTACAACATATGGTCCTGTTGAAATAGGCCCCTCCATAGCAAATTTTGTTGTATCAGCTTCTGTATTTACAATTATGAAAAGAGGATCTGCAAGACATCCTGGAAGTGTTGTCACTGGCTTTTCAGTTTCAATTATTAAATAATTTTTATCTGCTACTATACTCTTTGGAATAAAAAATGTATTAGCTCTCTGATTTAACTTAAAAGTACGCTCTAAAGAGTTTTTTACACTTTCTGATGTCATTAATGTTCCATCTGAAAATTTTACTCCCTCTCTTATTTTAAATTTCCAGCTTTTTCCATCTTTACTATTTTCCCAACTCTCTGCCAATAGTGGTACTAACTCTCCTTTTTCATCAAATTTTGTAAGTGTTTCTCCAACTCCATATCTTGCTACTGTCCAACTAAAATACTGCTCTGTTGTTTCTAAAGTGTTAGCAAAACTAGGTGTCCCTATTACTATTTCCTTAACTTCACTTACTGAATTTTTATTTTCAACCTTCTCCTTTCCACAGGCTGTTAACAATATTAAACATGATATTGAAATAAATTTTAATACTTTTTTCATTTAAATTCTTCTCCTTTATACTTATATTTTTTTAATTTTCTTTTGGATCTAATATATCTCTAATACTATCCCCTAATAAGTTAAATATCACAACAACTATTATAATTGCTATCCCAGGTGAATATATTAACCATGGGGCCTTAAATATATATAATCTTCCTTCGTTTAACATCAATCCCCACTCTGGTATTGGAGCCTGTACCCCTACTCCTAGAAATGATAAAGATGTTATCTCTAGTATCAACATACCTATATCAATAGTTGCTGTAACTAACATTGTAGGAAAGATATTTGGCAATAGATATTTAAGAAATAGATTTAAAGGTGTTATTCCCCCCATTATTGCTACTTCTATATATGTATTTTTTCTTATTTTCAAAGTTAAACTTCTAGCTAGTCTAGCATATCTAGGCCATGTAACTAAACTTATTGCTAAAACAGCATTAAAAGTACTTGGCCCAAGTATACCTGCTATTGCTATAGCTAGTATTAATCCCGGAAAAGCCATCATCATATCTGATATTTTCATGATTACATTATCTACTATTCCACCATAAAACCCAGCTATAACTCCTAATGTTCCTCCAACAAAAAAAACTATTGCCAGTAGTGAAAAAGCCATCACTAATGTTGTTCTTGTTCCATAAATAATTCTTGAAAAAATATCTCTTCCTAAAACATCAGTTCCTAATATATACTCCTTTGAAGGTGGTTTCAAGGAGTCCAACATAACAGCATGGTATGGATCTTTAGGGGCTAGAATTGGAGCTAATATCGCTATCAATATGACAATCATACTCAGAGATAGATATATTAAAAATTGTTTATTTTCTAAAATTTTTCTTACTCTCTTCAATTTTACTCCTTTACTCTTGGATCTAAAAATTTATATGAAAAATCCACAGCTAAATTTACTATCATATAAAATAGTGCAATAAATAAAACATATCCTTGAATCAATGGATAGTCATGTGCTGATATAGCCTTTATAGCTAGATTTCCCATTCCAGGCCAGTTATAAACTATTTCTATAATTGCTGTTCCACTTATTAAATTTCCTACAGTTACTCCTAAAAGTGTCATTATAGGTAACATTACATTAGGAAGCAACTGTTTAAATATTATAGTTCTCTTACTTAATCCCCTTATTTTACTAGCGACTATATACTCTTGTTTTAACTCTTCCAATACAATAATTCTAATTTGTCTAGTATATTTAGATGACATTGCCAAAGCTAAGGTAACTGCTGGTAAAATTAGAGCTTTTATATTATCAGTTCCTCCTATGATAGGAACCCAACCTAACTTTACACCAAATATACTTAAAAATATCAATCCCATCCAAAAACTTGGAATAGATATTCCTAAAAAACTAAAGCCTCTTATAATATAATCTATTATTTTATTTCTATTTAAAGCTGATATAAAACCTAATGGTATTGATATTAGCAACATTAAAACAAATGATACTACACTTAATTTTAGTGTGATAAGAAAACTAGAAATCAATTTTGTAAAAACTGGAACTTTTAAAGAAAAGGACATTCCCAAATCTCCCTTTAAAACCTTTAAAAGCCAAACCTTATATTGAATTAGAAAGGGTTTATCCAATCCTAGTTCAGCTCTTACTTTAGCCAATAGTTCTGGAGAGGGGATATTCCCTGAATCAGTTAACATAATTTCTGCCGGATCTCCAGGAGCAAGATAAGTTAAAGTAAAAGTTATAAAACTAACCCCTATTAAAACAATTAAAATTTGAAAAGACTTACTTATAAAACTTTTCATTAAATACTCCTTAATTTTAATCTAATAAATAATTTTTTAATAAAAACTAAAATTTTAATAATCAAATATATTTAAACATTTTTTATTAAAAAAATCAAGATAATTTTATACCAAATTTGTTAATTTTTAATATTTTTAAGAAAAACTATAACTACAAATAAAAATAGCCTTCTGTAAGAATAAACTTCTCACAAAAAGCTATTTTATTATATATTCATAAGAATATCATATGCTAACTCTTCTTTTTTCTTTTCCGGAAGAGATTTTATAGAATCTTTTCCTTTAATTATGTAAATTTCATTTGTTGATTTTTGCATATTGCTTGCATCATTAGCTACTATCATATCTAAATTTTTTCTTTCTAATTTTCCTATTGCATTTTCTATTAGATTTTCAGTTTCAGCTGCAAACCCTATTAATATTTGCTCTTTCTTTAATTTTCCCATCTCTAATAGTATATCTGGATTTCTATCTAACACTATTGTCAGTTCCCCATCTTTTTTCTTTATTTTTTCATTTGAATAATATTTAGGTTTATAATCAGCTACTGCTGCACAAGCTATTGCTATATCCATTTTTGAAAATCTTTTTATAGTTTCATCATACATCTCTTGAGCACTTCTTACTTGAACAAACTCCTTTACTCCTGTTGGTATTTCCAAATTAGTTGGTCCAGAAATAAGAACAACCTCTGCTCCCAAATCAACAGCTGACTTAGCTAGAGCATAACCCATCTGTCCACTTGATCTATTTGAAAGATATCTTATTGGGTCTATTGCTTCCTCTGTTCTCCCAGCTGTTATAAGGATTTTTTTTCCTGTTAAAACTTTTTCTCTATAGATATTATCTTTTTCTATAATCTCTATTATCTCATTTTCATCTTTCAAACGTCCCTTTGCATTTACATTACAAGCTAAAAATCCTTCATCTGCTTCTATAAATTTATATCCATATTTTTTTAACTTCTCTATATTATCTTTCAAAATAGGATTTTCATACATAT